>Ga0068862_100000518_pt1 | contig 40803 bp, 31 predicted proteins | sample KBSSwiS52_FD_66598 | JGI IMG/M metagenome (GOLD analysis project Ga0068862, IMG submission 66598) | Switchgrass rhizosphere microbial communities from Kellogg Biological Station, Michigan, USA - KBS Switchgrass S5-2 | ecosystem: Host-associated > Plants > Roots > Rhizosphere > Soil ...
AACTACGGGTTGATCAATGTGGTGACAGGCACGCAGATCCGTTTCCGCGAGGGGACGCGCGATCTGCGGGGTAATGGCGCGCCCGAATAATAGAAGGAGACACCAGATGCGGATGACAGTGAAAATTTTCGGCGTCATAGCTGCCCTGGGTTTGCTGCTGGCTGCGGTGCCGGCGGTTGCGCATCATTCATTTGCGGCTGCTTTTGACGAGAACAACCCGATCAACCTGCAGGGGACCGTCACCAAGGTCGAACTGGTGAATCCCCACGCGTGGATCTGGCTCGATGTCAAAGGCCAGGACGGAACGGTGACGAACTGGGGCATCGAAGGCGGTCCCCCGACGAACCTGCTGAGAAACGGGATCACCAAGACCAGTCTGCCGATCGGGACCGAAATCAAGCTGTTCGGCTATCGGGCGAAGAGCGGCGAGCCGAAGGGCGTCGGCGTCTTCGTCGAATATCTGGATGGCCGCAAGGTCTTCATGGGCGGCTCGGCCCCGGGCGCCGACGGCAACGCGACGAAGAAGGAATAGGGGGTCGCGCCCCGGGAATCGGTGAGCCTCTTTCGTTTCTTCGAGTGGCTCGGTAACACGGCGTGGAGCGTCGCGTTCCACGAATCCCGGTACGTGTTTCTCCTCGTCCTGATGATTCACGTGCTCACGTTGAGTGTGTTCGTCGGGACTGCGCTGATGATCGACCTGCGGCTGCTGGGCAAGACGATGACCCATGTACCGGTGTCGCAGGTCGTCACGCGGCTCATGCCGTGGACGGAAGCAGGGTTTGTCGTGATGGTCGTCACGGGAGCCCTGCTCTTCTACGCCGCGCCGGTCGCCCGCTACGAAAACATTTTCTTTCGGTTCAAGATGGCGGCGCTTGCGATGGCCGCCGTCAACATGTGGCTGTTCCGCCGTAACGTGTATCGCCGCGTCGCGGAGTGGGACTTCGATGCGGTTCCGCCACGCCGCGTCCGGATGGTAGGAGCGGTGTCGCTGCTGCTGCTGGCGCTCATCATCACGGCGGGACGCATGATGGCCTACCAGGACTACTGGTTCGGGTAAGGCCGCACCCCGGGTTCACATGTCTCTCCTGGAGTTCTGCCGCTGGCTGCAGTATTCTGCGCCGCTCCATGCGATGCGGGAGTCGCCGATCTTCTTTCCCATCGTCGCGACGATTCATCTGATGGGACTAGCGTTGATCGGAGGAGCGGTGCTGGTGGTCGACCTGCGTCTGCTCGGGGTCGCGCTGCAGAATCAGCCGGTGGCGGGGCTGGCGCACGACGCGGAACGGTGGCTGTTCCGCGGCCTGGTCGTGATGGTGACGACCGGAATTCTGCTGTTCATGTGCTTCGCGACGAAGTATTACTACCTGACGTTTTTCTGGGTGAAGATGGCGGCGTTGATCGCGGTGATTGTGTTTACACGATCGGTGCATCGACGAGTCGCACTGGCGAAGGACGGAGACGTGAGTCCGATCCGACGCAAGGTGGTTGCCCTGGTTTCGATGTTCCTGTGGACGACTGTGGCCATCGGAGGCCGCTATATCGGATTTCCATGAACGAAGAGGAGGTTTGCATGGTCCGCCGCGGCGGTGTTCGATGTGCATTCGTGCTCGCGCTCCTGGGTCTGGCTCTCGCGGTCGTGAACTTCGCCTTTGCGCAGGAGCGCGGCGGCCGCGCCGCGGCGCCGACGGCGGCAAGCGGCGCGGCGCCCCAGCAGCCGCGCGTGTACGCAAACATGCTGCAGCTGATGCGCGGCACCTTGTACCCGCAGTCCAACGTCATCTTCACCGCACAGGTGGAAGACCCGGCGTCGTTCAAGCCAGCGGCACACCAGTCCACATCCTCCGATCCATTCACGAGCGCATACGGCGGATGGGAAGCGGTCGAAAACAGCGGGATGGCGATGGCGGAAACGGCCAACCTCCTGCTCGTGCCGCGGCAGTGCGGCAACGGCAAGCCGGCGCCCGTTCAGAACGCCGACTGGCAGATGTGGGTGCAGGAGCTGCGTGAGGCGAGTCTCGGCGTCTACAAGGCGGGCCAGGCGAAGAGCGACGAGGTCGTGCTGGATGCCGCGGACAAGCTCGCCACGGCCTGCCTGCATTGCCACGCGAAGTACCGCAACGTGCCGGGCGGCGTACCTAATCGCTGCTGATCATCGGGACCGGGGACTGGGTCTAGGGATTAGGGATTAGGGATTAGGGACTAAGAGCTTTTTAGTCCCCAGTCCCCAGTCCCCAGTCCCCAGTCCCCAGTCCCCAGTCCCCAGTCCCCAGTCCCCAGTCCCCAGTCCCTAACTACCGCGTCGACGTCGTCGACTCGGCGACGACCGGGTTGCTCAAGGCGCCGATCCCCGCAATCTCGCACTTTGCCATGTCGCCCGCGCGCATCCAGCGCGGGTCCGGGCGCTCGAGGTTCGTTCCCGCGGGGCTGCCGCCGGAAATCACGTCGCCGGGATTCAACGTCGTGATGTTCGAGGCAAACGACAGCAGCTCCCAGATGTTGTGGCTCATATTGCGGGTGTTGGAGTCCTGCATCACCATGCCGTTCAGGTACATCGTGTGCCGGGTGTTCATCGGATCCTTGATGAACTCCTTCGGCACGATGTACGGACCCAGCGGGCCGAACGTATCGTGGTTCTTCCCGATCAACCAGTCGGAACCGCCCATCTTCCGGTCGCCGCGGCCCTGGCGGTCCGAGACGTCGTGGTGCGCGGTGTATCCGAAGATGTAGTCGGCCGCTTTGTCGACCGGCACGTAGTGCGCGGGCTTGCCGATGACCGTCGCGAACTCGCACTCGAAATCGATCTGGACGCGGCCGCGCGGGACGACAATCGGATCGTTGTTGCCGGTGATGATCGACGGCGACTTCAGGAAGAGATACGGGTTGTCGCGCGTGTCGCCCGGCTTGCGCTCCCAGATCCCTGGCGCTGATACCGCTGCCTGCGCGGGCGCTGCCGCGCGTCCCCCGCCCGGGGCTCCACCCGCTGGAGCGGCGCCGCGCCCTGCGCCGCGCGCCGCGTTGGTCGCAATCCCCTGCTCGTGCTCGACGTAGTTGCCGCCGGCATTCAGCTGCACCGATGGCATCACCGGGGGCCGGATCCGGACCGCGTTGACCGCCACGACGTACGCCGGCGCCCCTGTAGCCGGGATCGTTCGGGCGATGGCGGTGAGACGAGCGCGCCACTCGTTGTCGTACCGCGTGATGAGCTGCTTCATGTCGGCCGGCGCCGTCAGCTTCGGCGCCGAGGCGTTGGCCTGCTCATACGCCGCATTGGCGCGGGCGATGTCGACAATCTGCGTGTCGCGCAGCACGAGGCCGAGGAATGTGCGCCCGCCCTGCTCGAACGTGCCGAGCTTGAAGGTGACGGCGGCCGCCCCAGCCTGCGCGCGAAGACCGGCCGAGGCGACGACAGCGAGCGCACCCGCCACGACCAGCGCGACAAACGTTCGTTTAACTCCCATACGATCCTCCTTCACATTGGGACCTGCCCGCCTTCGCCACGGCTACGGCGGGCCGCCTCTACGACTGCTTGTACTCGTTACTTCTCCGATTGCAACTTCACCGGCGCGGGCTTGGCGAACTTCGCCGCGTCGATCGCAACATTAGGCTGAACGTCGGTGAACTGCAGCGTCATCTGCATGTAGGTCTGCGTCAGCGTGCGCTCGAACGGTATCTTCACGCCGAGGCCGGGCAACTCGCGATAATCCGCGTAGTCGATCTGCGTCGGCACGAACGCAACCGGTGTGATCGTAAACCGCAGCAGCCGGACGAGCAGGCCGTTGTTGTCGAAGAACAGCTGGGCGACGCGGTCGCCGTTGGCGGTCGCCTGCAGAACGATGACGTCCTTGTCGTTGAGAATCGTGCGGCCGCCGCGCCACTGCGGGTATGCCTGGCGAAGACCGAGCGGGAAGTTCGCGAGGGCGGAGAGGCGCGCGCGATCGACGTTGCCGGTGGTCAGTGTGAGCAGCGGGAGCGGCTGCTCAGGTCCCGCCACCCACGCGTTCCTGCCGTCGAACACTCTTGTGCTCGCGCCGATCGTCAGGTGGACGACGACCGTTTCCTGGTTTGGCGCCTTGGCGTACAGCTCGATGGGCACCGTGCTTCGATCGGTATCGAAGCCCGAGTAGGTGCCCTTGGCCGCGTAGCTCGTGAGCTTCGCCAGCTTCTCGGCGCCGCCGAGCGCCTGAATGTACTTGTCCCAGACCTGGTTCACGTTGACGCTCGGATCGGTCGGGAAGTCGCGCGCATCGGGATCGAGCGTCGGCTCGCCGTACTGGGACATGAAGCTCGGGTCGGCCTTCGGTACGTTGCTGCCGCCATGGCAGGTGAAGCAGGTGACGCGCGGCGCGCCGTTGAAATACTGCTTGTTGAGCGCATTCATCATCGTGATCATCTGGCGCGCCCGTTGGATCCGCGGCGTCTGCTCCGCAAAGGCCGCCTTGTTGAGCGCCGAGTTCGCGGCGTGGCAGAACGTGCAGTCGTTGCCCATGGAGCTGGCGAAGGTCCCCATCACTTCGAAGAACGTGTCCACGGGAATGCCGCGCAGCAACTGGACGGTCTTGAAGGTTTCTTCGACCATCGGCACACGTTCGCCTGCGTTCTGCGTCGCCGGTCCGGCCTGGGCGCCCTGGGGAGACGCCGCGCGCAGCCCACCAGCGGCAAGCAGACACACCACCGTCACTGACGTGGCGCAAGCAAACATTCGCCTCGCTCCGACGCTCATAGGTACTCCTCCGAAAGAGGTATCAGATGTCAGGTATCAGGGTATCCGGTGATACCTGTTTGACGCGCGGAGCATACCCCAATCGACGGCCAACGCAACCACCGATTGCCGGCGTATAATCCGGGCAAAATTTCTGCGGCTCCTGGCGAATAAGGAGGATATATGAGTCTCCGTTGGAGCGTGGTGTTCCTGGTGATGATGGCGGTATCGGTCGGGTACGCCCAGTTGCCTTCGACAACGACCGTGGAGGCGCCTGGCGGCGCCGTCACCATCACCGCGCTCGGTCATGCGAGCGTTCAAATCGAGCAAGGCAGCAAGGTGGTCATCGTTGATCCGGTGACGATGATGGCGGATCTCTCCAAGGCAAAACCGGCTGACCTCATCCTGGTAACCGACATTCACGGCGATCACTACGACCCCGCAGCCGTTGCGAAGCTTCGCAAGCCAGATGCGCCGGTCGTCGTCCCGCAGGCCGTCGCGGACATGAAGCAGATTCCAAACCCGACGGTCATGGCCAACGCCACGATGCGGACAAACGAGCAGTCGCTGGCTGGCATCACGGTGATTTCGGTTCCGGCCTACAACATTCAACGTGGTCCATCGCCCGGGCAGTTGTATCACCCACGCGGACGCGGCCAGGGCTACGTGGTCGCGTTCAGCGACAAGCTCGCAGCGGTCCGACAGAACCAGGCCGCGCAGGTGTATGTTGCCGGCGACACGGAGTGCGTGCCCGCGATGGCGACGTGGGTGACAAACGTCAACGCGGCGCTGATGCCGATGAACCTGCCCTACACGATGACGCCGGCGGAAGCGGCGACGTGCGTGAAGGGCTTCAAGCCCAAGGTGGCGATTCCGTATCACTACATGGGCCAGAAGCCGGAGGAATTCGCGGACGCGTTGAAGGGCAGCGGAATCGAGGTTCGCCTTCTGAACTGGTATCCGAAGAGTTAAACGCCAAATCCCAAATCCCAAAACGAAATCCCAACCGCTTGATTGGGATTTGGGGTTTGGGATTTGGGCTTTAGGATTTCCTAGCTAGAACCCGTATTTCACGCCGAACTGCATGACGCGCGGCGTGCCGCCCATCGACGTGATTCGGCCGAACGCACCCGAGCTGAAGTTGGTGTGCGTCCTGTCCGCATTCATCAGCGTTGGCGGACCCCAGTTGAACGTGTTCAACAGGTTGAACGTCTCCACGCGCAGCTCCACCGTCCGCCCTGTGCCAAATGTAACGAGACGCGACAACGCCGCATCGATCGATCGATAGCCTGGCGCCCGCACACTGTTGCGCCGGAAGTTCCCCAGCGTTCCAGGCGCAGGCAGTGCGAACGCGGCCGGGTTGAGCCAGTGTTCAGGCGTCTTTCGGTCCCCGTACGGATCCGCGAGCACCTGATCGACACGCTGGTTCTGAATGCCGGTAAAGGCGCGGTCCTGACCCGCGATGACGTTGATGGGCTGGCCGGAACGCGCGCTGAAGATGCCTGCGACGCGCCAATCCGACAGCACCACGCGCGCCGCAGTGTTGTCGAATCTCGGTACTTGCATGCCGGCGTTGAGCACGCCGATATGCGTTCGATCCTGATCGCACGGGCCGCGGTCAAATTCCGGATGCTGTGGATCGGTATATCCGTTGGCGATCTGCGGGAAGCCGCCCGTCTGGAATGCCGGATCGCCGTAGCAGCGCGACAGCGTGTAGTTTCCGCTGAGGCTCAGACCAGCTCCGGCGCGGCGCTGAAACGAAAGCTTCATCCCTCGGTACGACTGTGCTCCCAGGTTCTCGTGGATGTCGAGATTGCCAATGAGCAGTGCCGCCGCCGGGTTCTCGTTGTTCTGTGAGAACACGCGGCGCTGGTTGAGATTGCCGTTCGTGCTGCAGGACGGATAGGAGACTCCGAGCAGCGTGCATGGACCAGTCCCCATGAACACGCCTGGATTGATGGCGACCTGGTTCCACAGACGATCGGTATAGCTGCCCAAATAGCTCGCTTCCACCTGCCACGCGCGTCCAAGCTGTTTCTCGACGGTCACGTTCCACTGCTGGCTGCGGGGGGCATTGATGTCGGGATCGACGGCGCCGAATGCACCGTACTGGATGAACGGCGTGTTGCGACTCGTGAGAATTGGATGGGGATCGCCACCGAACTGTGTGTAGGGGTGATCGAATCCTCCGGGAGGATCTTCGACGAGCGTCCGGTTCCCGAACGGCGGCGAGTTCGCGTTGATCAACTCGTATTCGCCGTTCGGCATGTCGTAGGTGAGACCGTACGAGCCGCGAATCGCGGTGCGGCCGTCGCCACTCATGTCCCAGGCAAGCCCGACGCGCGGCGATAAGTTGAACCACTGTTTGTTCACGCCGCTCAGGCCGGCCGGGAAGCCCGGATCGCCTGGATAGATCAAACCGGCAGGCGCGTTGACGTACTGGCTCGTCTTCACGTTGTTCTTGAAGTTGTCGCGGCTGAAGTTGTACACGGAGCCGTTGGTGACGTTCTGACCGAGGTACGGTTCCCAGCGCACGCCTGCGTTGATGGTGAGGCGGCTTGCCACTCGCCACGCATCCTGCGCGTAGAGTCCGGTGTACCACTGCTCCATCGGCAGGATCGCGGGCCCGCCATGTTCGAGCCGGCCGACCCGCCCCATCAAAAGGTCAGCGAGTCCGAGTCCGGTCAACTGACCGGTGAAGTTCCAGTTGCCGCCGGAGCGTGCGTGCGACAGGAAATTAAATTGCCAGTAGGCCAGACTACCGCCGACGGCGAGCTGATGATCTCCCCGCACCAGCGTGAGATCGTCGCTGACCTGCGAAGCCTGCATCGTGAAGCGGCTCGGGCCTGGATTGTTGATCTGGAACCCGTTGCCCGAGACGATGAACACGCCGACATGCGGCTGATAGCTGTACACATCGGAGCCGATGTCGTGCGGCTCGAACGTCTCGGGTGCGAGACGATAGACGCCGCTCCGATTGTAGGTAAATCGCAGCGAATTCACGGTGTTGGAGCCAAATACGCGCGTGTCGCCGAGCGCCAGCGAGTGGGCCAGGGCGTCGAATCCCAACACGTTCGTGTTATTCGAAGCGTCATACAACGCCAGCGCGGTGTCCCCTTCCCGCATCGGAATCGGCTTGTCGAATTTCGTGGCCATGTATCGGCCGAAGATCGTGTCGTTGGAGGTCCGCTGATAGTCGACGCGACTGACGTACTGTTTCTCGTCGCTGTCGCTCCGCAGCGTGTAGGTGACCTGGCCGCAGGGATCGGTCGTCTTGGGCAGGTACTTCACCAGATTGAGCGCCGCCGGACTGAATAGTGCGGGATTCACCCGGTTGTCGACGAAGCCGCCGCGCAACGCGATCTGACGGCCGCCGTTGCAGGCCGGCGAGGCAAACGCCGTGAAGTCGCCGGCGAGCATCGCGGCCGTGGGTACCCAGGCGATGTTCGCGGCCGGCTGCTGGCGAACCCTCGTCGCCTGATAGCCGCCGAAGAAAAAGAGTTTGTTGCGCACGAGCGGACCGCCGAACGTGCCGCCGAACTGATTGCGGTTCAGCCCATCGTCCACTCGTTTGCCATCGGGGCCGACCGATGCGAACGGGTTGGTCGCGTTGAACCGCCGGTCGCGGACGAACTCGAAGACGTTCCCCGAGAAGCGGTTCGTGCCCGACTTCGTGACCGCGTTCACGGCGGCGCCCGAGTGAATGCCGTTCTGCGCGCTCAACCCGCTGGTCGCCACGCTGAACTCCTGCAGCGCATCCGGAAACGGAAACGGCATGTTCAGGTTGTCTTGCGGGTTGTTGTGCATCGCGCCGTCGAGGACGTACGCCACGCCGAAGGATTGACCTCCAGCCACGGACACGCCGAGACTTCCAGGCAGCGCGCGCTGCGTTGATGTAATGGTCTGAACCGCCGCTCCGGCGATCATCACCAGTTCGACGGCGTTGCGGCCGTTGAGCGGCAACTGGACGATCTCCTCGTTGCGGACGACCTCACTGATGCCGGCGCTCTTTACGTCCACCAGCGGCGCGGCTCCTTCAACGGTGACCGATTCCTCGAGGCTGCCGACACTCAGGCTCACGTTCACGACGGGAGACCCGGCCACCTGCAGCACGATGCCGGTCTGAACGTAGGTTCGGAACCCTTGAAGCGAAGCCTCGAGTCGATACGGACCGGTCGGCAGATTCGACAGAGTGTATGCGCCGCTTCCGTCGGTGACGTCGCTTCGTACGAAACCCGTGTCGGTCTGGGTAGCCGTCACGGTGACACCCGGAAGCACGGCGCCGCTTTCATCCGCCACCCGGCCGCTCAATTGAGCCGTTGACAGCTGCGCCAGCGCAGCCGAGCTGGTAAGAAGAAGACCAAATAAAGCGAGACACAATCCCCGGAACGGCCGCCTCATGATGCCCTCCTGTAAACGGTGGTCCGCCTGACGAGTTCCGCGATCCGCCTGAACGTCTCGAATGGTCCGCCTGTCGGCGGACCCTACTTGGGAGCCGACGCGTCTGGACCGCCGGCCGTGAACAGCTCGCGGCCGTCGCCGACTTTCTTGATCGAGACGAGCGATCCTCTCGACTCGACGACTTTCCCCGCAAACGTGGTGAACGTCACCTTCTCACCCGCTTCGAGATCTTTCGGGCCCCAACCCTGCCGTCGCACGGTATTCGGGCTCGTCATCTCGAGGTTCCACGTGGTCACCTTGCCCGCGTTGTCGGTGACGTCGACATAGACACGCATGTGCGGGTTCTGCCATTCCACTTTCTGAACGACACCCGTCATCGTGAGCTTCTTGTTCGCGTCGTATTCGGTGTCGAATCCATGATGCGCGAGGGCCGGCATCGTCGCACACACAAGACCGAGGCCCGCCACCAGGACACCAAGTTTGGTTCTCATTGCCGCACCTTCCTTATCGCTGTTCGCTATTGAGTCTGTAGCCGCCGGCGATGCCCGCCTGGTTGTTCTCCGTGCAGATGTCTTCCATCAGCTCGACGTCCTGACGCACGCGGCGCGCGGTGAACTTCAGCTGCACCGTTTTCGAGTACGCGCCCGGATCGTCGATCGTGAAGTCGTTGATCAGCGTGCCGAAATTGGGCCGCGAGAACCGCTCGATGGTGTGCAGCTTCTCCGTATGAGGCGTGCCCCGGCTGTCGAACCAGAACTTGTCGTTGTAGCCGACGGTGTCGATGACAAGCGTGTCGCCTTCCCAGCGGCCGATCGAGTGGCCGTACCAGCTCGGAAGCAGATCATCGGGATGCTTGCGGCCATCCATGTACACGACGCGATGCGCGCCCGCGTCGCCGAGTTCGTGCAGGATGTAAATCTCAGTGACGCCTTTAGGCGTCAGGCTGAAAACCATCTTCCACGGGTACGGGTTGATGCGTGGCACGCTCATCGGCAGGCACGCCACGTACGGTTCGTCCTGCTCTTTCCGCTTGTCGCGCAATTCTTTCGCCCACGCCAGGAGCGGCAGCTCGCCGGCCTTCAGTCCGCCTTCGCGTTCGATGTCGGCGTTGGAACCACCACCGAGCCATGGTCCGCTCAGATCGGGATGTCCATCGGGCAGCCGTGGCACGGGACCGTTCACCTGACTGTCGGGAACCAGAGGTGTCCCGCCTGCAGGGAGGCTCGTCACGCGATTCTGCGCATATGTCTGGACGAACAACGCACCTGTGAAACCGATGACCGACACCGAGACAAGGAGAAGTTTCTTCACCGCGGTTCTCCACTGGTTGTAGGGGCGGACCCTTCGGTCCGCCCCTGGCTCACTTGCGTTCTAGAAATCGACTTGCGCGCTGAACTTGAACATCCGACCGCCGAGGATCTGCAGTGGCCGCAACCACTGCCCTCCTGTTGTGCCTGCATACCGCGTCGTCATGTTGAGCACGTCGCTCGCGTTGAACAGGTTGTAGAGGTCTCCGTTTCCTCGCACCCGCAGCTTCGCCACGCGGAAGCTCCTGGTGAAACGAATGTCCATCTGATGCAGCCGGTCTTCGAATCGTGTCGTATCCGGAACCATGTTGATGACGACGCTCGCGTTGCAGGTTGCGGCGCCACGGCACTGACCGAGATCGCGGCCAAGAGATTGACGAATCTCCGCATTCGTATACGCGCGGCTGGCGACGACAGGAATTCCGGGTTTGTCGAAATACAGGGCGCTGAACTGGAAGTCCCATGGCAGCGGGTAAATCGCAACCAGCTTCAACCCCGTTGCCGCGGTCCATGGGCGGGTAATGTGACAGAACTCCGATGTGCGAGGCGTCACAACCGTTGTTGATACCGCGATCCCACTGAGGGTGTTCTGAAGCACCTGGGGCAGGTTGTTCAAATCACACGTGTCGGTCACCGTGCGACCGATGCCGACGCCCGCTTCGAACCTCGCGCCGCGCTCCAACCGTGCCTCGATTCCGATATCGATGCCGTTGTAGGCCTCTCGCAGTTTGCCGTAATGCGTATGTTGAGTCACGACGTTGTCGACGCGGCCGAATGCGGCGGGTTTGATGTCGTAGAGGCCGCAGATCTGATTTCCTCCGCCGCCCGGCAGCCGTTGGTCACTTGGAACGGTGATGCAATACGGGTCGTAATCTGCCGTGGTCACCGCCTGATTGTCGGTGACGAGGAAGTTGCCGTACCAAGTGCGAAAATATCCGGCATTGAGCGCGACGTTCCGTCGAAGCTCGTGCTGCACCTGCACTGCGGCCTGCCAGTTGTAATCCTGGCGGTTGTAGCCGCCCAACGCATCCGCCACCCGGCGCGTGCTGCCCGCCCGGATTTGCCCGAACGACAGGTCCGACCAGAGACCGCATTCGCCATTGGGCTGTGAATTCCGCAAGTCGCAGTCGGGCACGTAATTGCCGTTGGCGTCACCCCACGTTCGTGCCGTGCTGTTTGCTTGGTTGTTCGCGGGAATATCGACGGCGGCAATCGAGTACGGCGTGTACCGCCCAAGCGATGCTTTGAGCGCCGTCCTGCCGTTGCCGAACAGGTCGAAGGCTGCGCCGATTCTCGGACTCACGTTTGTCCAGTTCGGTGCGTTCTTCGTCGCCGGGAACACGCGTTCGGGCACCCACGGCCCCGCGGGCATGCGCGTTTCCGGTGCGTGTCCGTTGAAATTGTTGTAGCGGACGCCGAGGTTGAGTGTGAGCTGCCGAATCGTCCACTGATCCTGAGCGTAGGCGCCGATGTCGCGCGAACGCCAGAGCGCCTCGAACGGCACCGCCCAGATGGTGACTTGCTCCGGGATGCGATTCCTGAACGTGTACGACCGGCCACCGTTGATCTGGTTCCAGTCGTTCGCCAGGCCGGGTGCGCCCTCCGAATATTCACTCAGGTCGACACCAGTCTTCAGCGAATGAGACCCGGTGACGTAGGACACCGACGCGCGCTGGCGATACTGCCGATTGTGCTGAATCCGGTACCCGCCCGCGTGTGTGAGGCTGAGCGCTCGCGACCCGTAACGGAAGTTCGTCGACAGCTCGGTGATGGCAATCGTGTCCAGACCGACGGTGGGATCGGTGCGCTGCGTGTTGTTGTCGAACACGTTGGCCGATCCGCCCGCCTCCACGAGAAGTTTGCTGTTGACCGTCCACGTCCAGCTCACGAGCGGCAGGTAATTCACTTTGTAGTTGTGAGCCCCGACCGCCTCCGGCGTCCCCTGCACATTGTTCTGCGGACCGAGCTCCAGGATTGGCCAGAAGCAACTGCAGTTCGGCTGCACTTCGTACGAGGCGACGATCTTGTGTTGCTTGGCCGCCTGCCACGTCAGCCGGAGGCTGTAGTCCCGGTAGTAATCGTCTGTGTACGCAGGGTGGCTCAGGTCGGGCTCGTAGAACGTGACGCGCCACACCGGGTCGGTGCCGACACGCTGGTTCTGCAGCTTGTTGAAGTAATTCCCCTGCTGATACTGCTGGTTGGCGCCAAAGCGGGTCCCGGCGAAGAACCAGAGTTTGTCGCGAAGGATGGGTCCGCCCAGCGCGCCTCCGGTGTCGAAGTGCTTCTTGAGCGAGGAGGAGAAACTCAAGCCGCGCGCTTCTAATTTGGAGTTGAGATTGTCGGCCTGGAGCGACGGCGTGGTGTGCGATGTGTTGAAGCTACCGGAAAAGGTGTTCCCGCCGTCCCTCGGGACGATATTCATCTGCACGCCGCCGGTGTTGCGCTCGGCGGAGATCCCGCCGGTCTCGACGGTGACTTCCTGGAACGTGAGTTGATTGAAGACGAACACCGCGCCGCCCTGAAGGCGTTGCACCATCCCGTCAATGATTGGCGCGTTGTCGTCAAAGCGCCCGCCATGAGCTGAAAACGCATTCGCACGCTCATCGAGTCCGCCGACGCTCTGCCAGACCGCGTTCCCGACGACCGCGCCCGGGATGAAGTTCACGAGCTGGCTGATGCGCCCTGACGTCGGTAGCGCCTCCAGCGTTGTTCGCGAGAGGGTGGTCTGCTGGCGCACATTCTGAAGATCGACGACGGGAGTTTCGCCGGAGACCGTGATGGTTTCGGCGAGCTCGCCAACTTTCATGTCGGCGTTGACCGTAGCGGTAAAGCCGGCCGTCAGCTCGAGCCCTTCCCGTTTCAACGTGCTGAAGCCCGGCAAGGTAAAGGTCACGGTGTAGGTGCCCGGACGCAAATCAACGATCCGGTACAGTCCCTGCCCGTCAGTGACCGCGGTGCGAAGCTTCTCGATCAGAACGGGACTCGCCGCTTCGATGGTGACGCCGGGCAGCACAGCACCAGACGCATCCTTCACGACGCCCGCAATGCTGCCATTGGCATTCTGTGCGCTCGCTGTGGCGCACATCAGGAGGAGACTTACTAACGTGGTGACGAAACCTGGGATCTGCCGGCCGCTCATCGCATTTCCTCCTTGCCTCTACGCACCCAGAGGTTGCGGACGCCGAAAGGCGCGTCCCGTGATGGAACGCGCCCGGTTACCGTGTTCCCGTTGAAGGTTTTCGCTACGACATGTTCCCCGTTGATCAAGGAATAACGAACGAAGTGGGCGGACTCTACTCCTACACCTGAGCAGTGTCAACGAGCTTGACGTCTGATGGGCAGAGACCGTCTGAGAGGCGTTAGATGCGTTGATGCAATTACTTAGCGCGTAATCAGGAGCTTCTTGTTCGCGGACGGTGGGAGGCGCTCCCCGGCAAGGGGAACGCCCTCCACTGCCTCGCCGTCAGAACGTGGTGCGGAACCCCAGCTGCAGCATCCGAGGCTGATAGGCGAGGTTTTCGTTCGCCGCGGGCTTGCCGTAATTCGCGTTGCTTTCGTTGATCGTGTACGAACCGTAGTTCGCGTGGTTGAACAGGTTGAACGCTTCGATCATCCCTTCGAACGAGCGGCGCCCGCCCAGCGAGAACTTCTTCAGCAGCCGCACATCGACACGGTGAATCGGGTCTCCCACGAGACCCGCGCGCGGGATGAGTGTGCCGTCCCGGCGAAGGCGCGCCGCACCGATGATGCCGACGGTGCCGCCTTCGTCGCGAAGATCGGAACCGAAGTTCGTCCGCCGGCGTTCACCTGAACCGAAGAAGTAGATGCCGCTCAACTGGATGCCATAGCCGGCATCCCATACGCCGTTGACGACCGCGCGGTGACGCTGGTCGCCGGCAGCGCCGACGCCACCACCGGAGTACGCGCCCGCCTCGGTGTATTCGCCGCCCATGTCCGCCGCGAGCGGGAAGCCGATCGATCGGCGTGCAACCAGGCCATCGCTGCCGATGTACCACTGATCGCGTCGCGGATCGGAATCCTTGAACTGCGCCAGCGTATACGTCGCCGATCCCTGCCACCGGTGGCTGAACCGCTTGGTGAAGGTGAAGTCCGCGGCGTTGTAGTTCGACCACCCCTCGAGCAACTCGAAATCGACGGCGCCCCACTGCGGAAACGCACGCGTGTTGATGTTGGTGAAGGGATAGTTGCCGCCCGTCGCAGGGTTGTAGGTAAGGTTGACCTGCTGCGCGGTTTCCTCATTTCGCCCGCCCGTGAACACGTAGTTCACCTCGAGCGACATGTCGGTTCCGAACTGCCGCTGGATGCCGGCAGATGCCTGATGACTGTAGGACGTCCGGCGGCCGGGATAACTGATTTCCTGCACCAGCGATCGATAGACGCACCCTTGCACGAAGTTCACGTCGCATGCGCGCTTCAGCGCATCGTCGAAGCTTGGCTTCGGGCCGTGGAACCAGCCGTAGAAGTTGTCGCGGACGGTGGTGAAATCGGGAGTGCCGTCGTTGATGATCTGATTCTCGAAGCGGTGCAGATAGCCTTCGGTCTGCTGAATCCCGTCATTCGGTGCAAAAGCGAAGAACAGGCCATAGCCACCGCGCAGTGCGGTGCGATCGTTGATCTTGAAGCTGGCGCCGAGCCGCGGGGCGACGTTGTTGCTGTCGTGCGGCAGATTGCCAGGCAGCCACGGCAGGAACTTCGTACGCTCGGCGTAGGAATTCGTGTCGATGTCGTAGCGAACACCGAGATTCAGCGTCAGCGGCTCCGCCGCCTTCCAGTCGTCCTGCACCCACCCGGCGAACAGATGACGCGTGATGGCGTATTTGTGCTCGGTGTCGGACAACGAATGGAACACCCATCGCGTGATGGGGGCGAGCGGCGCGACATTCCACGTCGACGCGTCGTTCCATACGGGGAACATCTGCTGGAGCTCAGCGGCGGAGGGCGGCGCCGCGGTGGTCGCGTCAATCACGCCGTTGCAACGCAGACACCAGATGAACCGATTGTGGAACCGTAAATACTCGCCGCCGATCTTCACGTCGTGACGGCCAGCCCAGTTGTACGAGGTACTGAGATCGTCCCGAATGGACTGCGTGTCCTGAAAAATATTCTGGTTGTCGGCGCCGATGGTGTAACCGCGCAGCATGATGATCATCGAGGTCCCGTGCAGCGTCGGGTGGTATGGGAAGTCGCCCCCCTTCCAACGCACCGCGGGCTGATCCTGCCGCTCGTAGTCGGTCAACCCTCCGCGAATTTCGTTAATCGTGTTCGAGCTGATTACGTGCGTGAGGCTCGCGAAATACTGCGGGGCCGTCCGCCCTCTGGTGCCACCAGCTGAGGGATGGACGGTCGCGCTGTTGGCGCCGCCGTTGTAGAAGAGCGTGTGATAGCCGGAGCCACGCACGGTGAGGCGTGTCGCAGGCGTGAACTGGTAGTCCAACCGTGCCAGCACCGTGTGCGAGTGGCTCGTGAAGTGCTGGTCGATGTTAAACGCGGGGTATGTGACGTTGTTGTAGATGAAGGTCTGCGGCTCGCGTGCGAAGCCGTAGCTGCCGAAGAAGTGGATTCGATCCCTCACAATCGGGCCGCCCACGGTGCCGCTGATCTGCTGATTCGAATACGGCAGCACACGATGGGCGATGAAGTCGGGAGCGTTGAACTTGTCGCTGCGGAAGTATCCGCCGAACGTGCCGGCGAGCAAATTGGTGCCCGACTTGGTGACAGCGTTCACGATCATGCCGGCCGAATGCCCCTGCGTGGCATCGAACCGATTTGCAAGCACCTCGAATTCCGCGATCGCATCGCGATTGAATCCCGGCTGCTCCGCATCGGGCGCGGAGTGGTAAATGGTCGTCACTTCCTGACCATCGACCTTCGTCGAGGCGTATCCCTGGCGATTCTCCACAAGGCCATTCGCCTCGTTGCGTCGAGCGCCCGGCGCGAGCAGGCTCAGGTCCATCCAGTTGCGGCCGTTGAGCGGCAGTTCGGACATCTGCCGCGGGTCGATGTTGGCGCCGACACTTGACGTCGCCGTGTTGACCAGCGGCGTTTCGCCGGTCACGGTGACCGTCTCCTGCAGCGTCGACGGCGCCAGCTGAAAGTTCACAATGCCCGTCTGGCCGACGAGCATCTGGGCGGTCCGATTGACGGTCGAAAAACCCGTCAGCTCGGCGGTGATGCGAAAGTTCCCGATGCGTACCGGGAGGCGGAAGTTGCCACGCTCATCGGTGACGGCAACGAATGTGTTGCCGGAATCAACGTTGGTCGCGGTCACGGTGACACCCGGTAGAACAGCGCCGGTGGAATCTGTCACGGTGCCGGTCATGACGGAATCCTGCGCGTACCCCACGGCGGGCAGCGCGACGACCATCCCCAACACTAGCAGCGATCCGAGGACACTCCACGTTCTCATGGTGACAGCTCCTCCTGCTATGGGTTTCCGCTACGACATGTTCACCGCCGATCGAGAAATGGGTTCTGACACGAAGCGCGGGCGACTCTACTCCTACACCCACCCAGTGTCAACGAACTTGGCAGCCTCTGAACGTTCCATGTGATAGTGAGACCGGAGATTGCACGTCCTCACGGGCATGGATCCGCTTGCAACGCTTGGCAGGACCCTCGGCTTTTCGCTGGCGGCGGGCGTCAACCTGTACGCGACGGTGGCGATTCTCGGGCTGGCTGCAAAGTACGGGTGGGTGGCATTGCCCGACCAGTTCCAGGCCTTCAACAACGACTACGTCATCATCGCCGCCATCGTCATGTACGCGATCGAATTCTTCGCGGACAAGATCCCTTACTTCGATTCGCTATGGGATGCCATCCACACGGCGATTCGTCCGATCGGCGGCGCCGTGATCGCAGTCACGACACTTGGGGACGCGTCGCCAGGCATGAAAGCCATGGTCGCGCTCCTTGGCGGCACCGTCGCCGCCAGCAGCCATCTGACGAAGACGAGCACTCGGGCGGCGGCGAACACGAGTCCGGAGCCGTTTTCGAATTGGATACTGAGTCTGGCGGAAGACGTCTTCGCGGTTGGTCTCGGTTACATGGCGCTCGCGCATCCCGTTGTTGCGCTGGCGATTGCGCTCGTCGTGCTCGCGCTCATCGCCGCGTTTGCGGTCGTCATCGTCCGGCTGGTTCGCAGATGGTTCGCGCGACGCCGTGCGGTGCCGGCGAGCCCCTAGACAGTTGGGCGCGGTAGCGACGCTACCGCGTGATCCACGGCTTGAACTGATCTTCCTTCTGAAGGCGCGCCGCGACCGCTTCAGCCTCGCGGCGCGAAGGGTACTTGCCGATCCGAACCCGGAACATGCGCGCGGCACCCCTCGGCGGCGTCGTCACGAACGAGGGATAACCTTTGCCGGCCAGGCGTGTCGCGATCGTTTCGGCTTCACGCCGGTCGTTGACCGCAGCCACCTGGACGACGAACCCGCTACCCGACGGCTCTCCTGCGGGGGTCGCGGACGAGGCGGATGCCTTTGGAACGCTCGGCGTCGTCACGGGCTTGCTGGGTTCAGCTTTCGCGACCGGCGGCTTCACAACGTCGGCCGGTTTCGCGGGGGCGGCCTTCAATTTCTCGACGACCGGCTCCTGCCCCTCGAGACGGCTTGGATAGGTGAGCGTCTCCTGCGCGGCAACCGGTGCGTTGCTGGTGACCGCGGCGGCGGGCGCCAGCGGCACTGCGGACGTGGCGCCGGAGGTCGGGTCTGTCGCCGCTTCAACGGCGGCCTCGAGTGCCGGACGCTGCGCCCGAACACCTCGGCCAACCATGACGCCACACAGGAAGATGACGACCGCGACAACCGTCGAGGCCATGAAGAGAAAGACGAGCTGTTTGCCGTTTAACTGGATCTCGTGCAGGCCTTCGTCCGCTGCCATTAGTTGAGGTGCAGGGATTTTAGCACGCTACGGATTGTGTGCCTCCGGTTTTTCGTGCTCGGCGACAGGAAAGCTTATTGCGCCGGCAGTGTGGCGAGCAGGCGTCGCGCGTCTGCATTCGAGGGCTCGTGCGTCAGGACCGTCTGGAGCTCGCTGCGCGCGCCGTCGAAGTTCTTCGACTGAATGTAGGCTTGCGCGAGCGTCACTCGCGCGTCGGTCCGGTCGTCGCTCCAGATCGAGATTTTCAATTCGTCGATCGCGTCGGCAATCTGGCCGGCGCGCAGGTACAGGCGTCCGAGCAGCAGATGCGCTTCACGATCGTACGGCGATAGATAGATCGCGCGCCGCAGCTCGGCGATCGCTTCCCCATCGCGCTCGTCTTGATACAGGCGTCGTCCGTTTTCGAGATGAAAGGCCGCCACGTCGCGCTGGTCTCGCTGCTCGGCGGCGGCGATCGCGGCGTCGATTCGCGGCGAGCTCGCCGCATCGAACTCTAATTTGACGCGTTCTAGATTCGGTGGGACCACGTTCGAGCCCGGCTGCTTCTCCCACTCCACATACTTCGATGACAGACGCTTGGCGAGATCGCGTTCCCGCTGTCCCTCCGCGGCATTTGCCGACGCCTGAAGTGCCACTCCGAGTACCCAGTGCGCGGCTTCGTCAGCCGGGTTCCGCCTGACGGCCTCGCGCAGCCAGCGCACGGCCGTCAACGTATCGTGCGCCAGCCAGGATGCGTAGCCGAGATTGAACGCCAGGTCGGGGTCATCAGGACTGATCATGATCGCCTGACGAAACAGGTCGGCTGCCGATCCATCGGGCGATCGCGCGGTCCGCCGCAGCTGCGCGACGCCGGCGTTGTTCAGCAGCGCTGGATCGCGTTGTTCTCGGTTGAGCGCCGTGAAGAGATCGACTGCTTCTGCGTGTCGGCCAAGGCTCATCGTCGACAACGCCGCGCGGAAGCGCGCCTGGCGCGACAGCGAATGAGTGGGCGGAACCTGCCGAACGATGTCGAGGGCCTGCCGATGCTCGCCCTGCTCGTTGTAGACGCTCCACAGCCCGAGGCGCGCCTGGTGAAAATCAGGCGCGTAACGCAGCGCTTCCTTGAGAAACACGGCTTGTGTGGACGGGTTTTCCGTCACAGCGCCTTTCATGTACTCCTCGAAGGCAGCAAGCGGTGGATGCGTCCTTTCCATCTCGCTGGTCGGCACCACCGAATCCGGCAGCAGCCGCCGCGCCGCGCGCGCAAAAATTTCAAAGAACTCCGTCAGCGCACCGGTTTCGCGGATCTCTGGAAAACGGCGTCCGGTGTCGAGGCGTATCGGCCGCGCGCGAATGGTCAGCGCGGTACCGTTGACGGCAAACGACCCTGTGATCACCTGCTCGGCGCCGACGATTTGCGCAACCCGGATGATTGTCGCCTCACTGAGTTTGTGGGTTGCGGGCACACGCAGATGTTCGAAGGCACGCAACCGATCCTCGCGCGACAGCGCCTGCGCCCCGAGTGCGGTGAGATCGTCGGTCAGGACAGACGCGGCGCCTTCGCCGAGCCAGTCGTAGCGCGCGTCGTGGGTCTCGTTGTCGAACGGCATGACGAGCTGCCGAGCACCGATGGAGACAAGCGATTGGGCGGACGCGCTCGTTGTAATGCAAAATGCAAAATTCAGAATGCAAATCGCAAACACGCCGCACAGCCGAAGTACTCCGCGTTTGCATTGTGAATTTTGCATTTTGACTTTCTGAATTCACCCATCATCCCGCTGCGCGCGCCGGTCTTACAAGCACCGACATCAAGCACTGTCCCGCCCCAGTCGCCCGGCACTGCTCGGTGCCGACCTCGACATCGAGATTGAACAGATACATGAGGCGCCGTATGGCCGAGGCGTAGAACTCGCACAGCGGCTGCTCGCTGCGGTCACGAACTTCACAGAAGATGGAGCCGCGAATATCCACAGCGCCCCGGCCCTTGCGCCATTTGACGATGGCGCGGCTGCCGCGGTACGTGGTGCGAATCATCTTGCGTGCGACGCGCATCACGAGGTGAACGCGCAGCCACGCCGGCGCGGCCCGGATGATCGCCCGCTTGAGGCCCGAAAGTTCAGCCACCGTCCACTCGGCGGTGTATTCGCCCGCCCGGCCGGCAATCAGTCGGTAGGGCTCCCCTTCCTGGCGGAGAAAACTGAGAACGGCCGCAAGCGGAGCGAGACCGATCCGGCCGTCCCGCAGCCCCGACGGATTCAGCCACGCTTCGTAGAATTCAAGGCGGGTTGGGAGCAGATCCGCGATGCCCTGGTGAAGGCTCGCGACGAGCAGGCGTCCGATGCCGGCTTCAATCATGCGCAGGAATTTCTGATAACGTCTGAGAGTGTGGAGCGCAGCGATTTCAAAACGTGCTACGCCTGACCAGCTGAACCTTTGAAGCGTACCGCAGCGCAACTCCAATCGCAAATCGACAATCACGAATCAGCCATCACGAATCGCGAATGATCCTGCCTGTTCAAGAGGAACTGCGCGCGCACCTTGCTCGTCTGCTGACGGCGCTCTATTCGCTCGACGAATCGTCCCGTCCGGCCATCGCGCTCGAGTACCCGCCCAACCGCGAGCTGGGCGATCTCGGCACCCCCGTTGCGTTCGAGCTGGCCCGGCGGCTTCGCAAGGCGCCCCGAGCCATCGCGCAGGAAATCGCGGAAGCGTTTGGCTCGCTCGACGGCGTTCGCCGTGTGGCGGCAGCGCCGAATGGCTACCTCAACTTTTTTCTCGAACGGCGCGACTTCCTGATCGAGCGCCTTACGCCGGGGCGAGCGGCCGCTCCGCGCGCGGCTTCGGCGAAAGCGATAGTCGAGCACACCGCCATCAACCCCAACAAGGCCGCCCACATCGGCCACCTGCGCAATGCGGCGCTCGGCGACACCCTCGTGCGGGTATTGCGGTTCCGAGGCGTTCCTGTCGAAGTGCAGAACTACATCGACGACACCGGGGTTCAGGTCGCCGACGTCGTGGTCGGCTTCCGTGCGCTCGAAGGCAAGAGGCTGGATCAGATTCGGGAGACGGCGGACGCGACACGATTCGATTACTACTGCTGGGATCTGTACGCACGGGTGACCGAATGGTACGAGGAACACAAGGAACGCCTCGCGATACGCGCCGAGACGCTTCACGACATCGAGCACGGCGGCAATGACAACGCCGAGATCGCGGCATTCATCGCCGATCGCATCGTCCGCTGCCATCTGCGGACGATGCGGCGGATGAATGTCGATTACGACCTGCTCACGTGGGAAGGCGATATCCTGCGGCTGAAATTCTGGGCGCACGCGTTCGACGTGCTGAAGGTGAAGGGCGCGGTTTACCTGCAGACCGAAGGGCGGCTGAAGGGTTGCTGGGTGATGGCGATCCAGGAAGATCTGGACGCAAACCCCAAGTCCCAAGTCCCAAATCCCAAATCCCAAGACGCCGAATCCCGGTCTGAAGACGAGGATGAGGAGCGCGAAAAAGTCATCGTGCGCTCGAACGGCGTCGTGACGTACGTCGGCAAGGACATCGCCTATCAGTTCTGGAAACTTGGACTGCTTGGGAAGGATTTCCAGTACCGGGTATTCGAGAGTCGGCCCCAGCGGCCGTTATGGGCGACGTGTACAAGTGGCGGACAAAGCGATCATCCGCTGTTTGGTGGTGCCGCGTATGTGTACAACGTCATCGATGTCCGGCAGTCGTACCTGCAGAAACTGCTGAAGCAGGCGTTGATTGCGGTCGGCCATCCCGAGGGCGCCGAACGTTCGCATCATTTTTCCTATGAAATGGTGGCGCTGTCGCACGCCACCGCCCGTGAGCTTGGCTACGCGCCGCCTCCGGATTCGGAAGACGCGAAACGTCCGTTCGTCGAGGTGTCAGGTCGAAAAGGGCTCGGCGTGAAGGCCGACGACTTACTGGACACGCTGATCAAGTCGGCGGGCCGTGAGGTCGGCACGCGCAATCCGGAACTCGACGAGCACGAACGCGAGCGCATCGCGCGCATGATCGCCATTGCCGCGGTCCGTTATTTCATGATCAAGTTCTCGCGAGGCAAGGTGATTGCGTTCGATCTCGAGGAGGCGCTCAGCTTCGAAGGCGAGAGCGGCCCATACATTCAGTACGCCGTCGTTCGCGCGAACAATATTTTTCAGAAGCTGCACCAGCGCGACGGTCTCGGCGAAGCCGCTCTCCTCGAAAGCCTGGCCGACGTGCCTGCCGGCGAGCTCGATGGCGCCAACGGCAGCCACGAGGTGTGGTCACTCGTGCTCGATGCGGCGCGGCTCGACGAAATTGTCGAGCAGGTCATCCGGTCGCTGGAGTTCTCCGTGCTCGCCAAGTACGCATTCACGCTTGCGCAGGCCTTCAACGCCTTCTATCATCGCGCTCCTATCCTGAACGAGGAGCGCGCCGACGTGCGCCGGTGGCGCGCAGCGGCGGTCATCTACGTGCGCAACCAGCTGCGGACCGCGCTGGATCTGATGGGTGTTGCAGTGCCTCCAAGGATGTAACGGATGCCGAGAATCGCCATTGCGCAGTGCGCCAAGCTGCCTGACTACGAAGAGTCCGTCCGACGAGCCGGTGGCGAGGTGCGCGTCCTGGATCGCGCGTCCGATCGAGCTACGGATGTCATTGCCGGCGTCGATGGCGTGCTGTTGACCGGGGGCGGCGACGTGCAGCCCTCGATCTACGGTGCCACGCCGCATCCGACGTTCGATGCGGCCGAGCCGGGGCGGGACGAGTACGAAATGGAGCTCGTGAGGCTCGCGATTGAGGCGAACCTCCCGCTCTTCGCGATTTGCCGTGGGATTCAGGTGCTGAACGTGGCGAGGGGCGGCACGCTCATTCAGGACATTCCCGATGAAGTCGGCACGAGCGTCGAGCATCGCGTCAAGGAGCCGCGCTTCGCGATCGCGCATGACGTGTGGCTGACATCCGACAGCCTGCTCGAACGAACGCTTCGCGAGCGCCTCGAGGAGGCGGACTCCTGCGCCGTGAACAGCCGTCATCATCAAGCACCCAAGGATGTCGGCGAAGGCCTCGCCGTCTCCGCGACAGCCCCCGACGGCGTCATCGAAGCGCTCGAGGACCCGAACCGTCGGTTCGTGCTCGGCGTCCAATGGCATCCCGAGAACTTCTGGCGAACCGGAGAATTCCGCGCGCTCTTCGAAGCCTTCGTGCAGGCCTGCAACAAGTAGCCTGGCTCACCCATTCTCGACTGCACGCCGAAGCAGACACACACTTTCGACATGCGCGGTATTCGGGAACAGGTCGAACGCGCTGATCTGCTCCAACGCATAGCCGCCATCGACCAGCCCGCGGACGTCGCGAGCCAGCGTTGCGACATCGCATGAGACATACAGCAATCGTGCGGGCGTCACGCGCAGGATGCCCTGCACCGCCTCGCGCGACATCCCCGTCCGTGGAGGATCGACAACGAACGTGGCGGCCGGCGCCGCCTGGCTGTGGCGAAGAAAGTCCTCGACGCTCGACCGCTCCACTCGCGTCCGCTCCAGGAATGGACGTGCGTTCGCCTCGAGATCTCGAGCGCTCACGGAATCACCTTCGACGAGCGTGATCTCTTCTCGACCTGCTGCGGCAAACGACAGCCCAAAGAGGCCGACACCCGCGTAAAGGTCGACTAAGGGCGCGCTCTCGGGCGCAAGATCGCGGACGTGGCGGACGAGCGTCTCGAGCAGAAAGCGATTGCCCTGGAAAAATGCGCGAACATTGCGCTTCAGCACCAGTGAGCCGATTGAATCCGATATCACCGGCAGGCCGGCAAGCGTCTCGATCGCTCGGCGATCGAGAACCTGCGCGGATAGGCCCGTAATCGCATCGGTCGCGAGCGCTGCGAAAGGGCGGGCATCGGTCCCCGGCTCGAGCTCCAGGTGACATGCACGCTCAGTAGCCGGAATGTTTTCAGCAATCTCGATAGACGAGAGACCTCGCGCTCGATCACCGTGCAGCCGTGCCTCGGCCTCTTCGATCCATTCGACAGTCGCGGGCAGCATCTGCGCCGTCGGCCCCGCGGCACAGATTTCGTGACTCTCCTCGCGCACAAACCCGATACGGCCGCCGCGCACGTGGAATCGCGCGCGCATGCGATACCCAGCCTCCGGCGAAGCCACGACCGACGGGGGCGTGTCCAGTGGAAGGCGGCCGATGCGCGCGAACGCGTCGCGGATGATCTCGGACTTGATGTGCAGCTGCCGCTCATAAGCAACGTGCGCGAGCACATTACCGCCGCACCGCCAGTCGGCAAGTCCCGCACGGCGATCCGGCGAAGCGGCGAGGACATCGACGGTCTCCGCGAACAAGACCCCTTTGCCGGACCGCTCGATGCGCGCCCGAACCCGCTCGCCGGGGATTGCGCCCCACACCAGCACCACCTGGCCGTCGTGGCGCGCCAGCATGCGCCCGCCAGCGGTCGGCTTCTCGACTTGAAGCTCGACGACGGCTGCCGCGGCGCTACTCGTACGAGATGGTCGGGAGGTTCGCTCGCTCACGGAGCAGTCGATCGACGCAGGCGCGTTGGGCCTGCTGATACGCGTCTGCCGGCATTCGCACGCGAAATGGCTTCAGCTCTTCGTCGGCTTCGGCGGCGAGCTGCCGAAGCTCACCCTCGTCACACTGCCGTTCGAGCGCGTCGATGAGCGACGCATCAAGCTGTCGGAGCCGGTCGATTAACACCTCGCGGGCGTGACCGCGAATGTTCTTCGCACCGCCTCGCGCCGCGTCGAGCTCGCGGATGATGCCATCCACAATCGGATCAATCGTTCGAGCGTGCCCTCCTCGACGCGTCATCAGTCGCGCGATCACCCGTTCGAGATGAGCGGGCAGACTGGATCGCGGACTTGAAAGGTCCGCGCCGCTCCCCTCACCCGCCTCACGCGACTCACCCGCCTCACCCGATACACCCACCGAACGGCGCCATTCGTCGAACACGTCGAGCACGTCGGCCTCGCAGAACTCGATGCGCACCGGTCGCCGGCGTGGGCCCTTGGCGTAGTAACGCTCGAAATAGCGATCGATGCCGCGCATCGCCAGCTTCAGGGGAATGCCGCGCGCCGCCCAGCCGCGGACCTGTTCGAATGCAGGGCCGACGATTCGAATGAGATGACCGTCGTTCTTGCGGCACAAATAGGATTCGAGGTGGCGGCAGTAATCCTCCTCGTTGCCGGGATTCGGGATTCGTGATTCGGGATTCCCTGAAAAATTTATTGGGCTCACAGCCAGCGGACTTCACCAGAGACTACACGAACGATCTGATCGTCGACGCGCACCAGCAACGCACCGGTCGCGTCGATGTCCTTTGCACACCCCTGGCGCGATCCACCATCGACGTCCCACTCCACGACCCGACCCATGTGCAGCGCGGCACGTTTCCTCCACGCGGTAATCACGCCATCCACCGCGCCGCTCTGAAGCATGCCGTATTGATTCGACAGCGCCGCCAGACACTCGGCCAGCACCAGGCCCCTGTCCACCTCACGTCCAAGCTCGCGTTCGATTGAAGTCGCGCGTGCGGCCACGTCCGGCGGGTACGCGGCACGGCGTATGTTGATGCCGAAGCCGAGGACGACATGATTCACCGCGCCCCCTGACGAGCCGGCTTCCGCGAGAATCCCGGCCAGCTTGCGCGAGCCGACATGGACGTCATTCGGCCATTTGACGCAGGTCTCGAGTCCGGATGCCGCATGCACGCCTTCAGCGATCGCGACGCCCGCCGCGATCGTGAGTAGGCGAAGCGCCGGTCCGGCGGGTCGCAGGACAACGGAAACATACAGCCCGGCGCCCGCCGGCGACGACCAGCGTCGGCCAACGCGTCCGCGCCCCGTCGACTGCGTGTTTGCCACGACGACGAGCCCTTCGGACGCGCCCGCTTCAGCGGCAGCGGCGGCGAGATCGTTGGTCGAGCCGACCTCCTCGTACCATGAGAGACGGTTTTCGAAGGGCCCGAGCCGTGATCCCGCTCGAGCGAGTGCATCCGCTATGTCAGAGGGAGCCGTTGTTGAGACGAACCACGGAGGCACGGAGGACACGGAAAACATTTTGTACAAAGAGTATCTCCGCGATCTCCGTGTCTGCGTGGTTCGTATCGTGCGGCCAAGCGGTCAAACGGGCTCGATTTCGAAACTGATGTCTGCGGCGGGCGCCGAATGTGTCAGGGCGCCGACCGATACGTAGTCGGCGCCGGTCGCGGCGAGTTCGCCCATCCGCTGGAGCATCACGCCGCCGGAAATCTCCGTTCGCGCGCGCCCGCTGCATCGCTTCACGGCTTCGATGATGTCTCCCGTTGAAAGATTGTCCAGCAGGACGATCTCCGCGCCGGCCTGGAGCGCTTCGTCCACCTCCGCGAGGCTCTGCGCTTCGACCTCCGTCGGCATCTCACGATTTGTCTTTCGCATCCGGGTCACCGCATTACCGACACCCCCTGCGAGGCGGATGTGATTGTCCTTGATCAAGATGCCGTCATCGAGGCCGCTGCGATGGTTCACACCACCGCCCGCGCGAACCGCGTACTTCTCGAGGGCCCGCAGGATAGGCGTCGTCTTCCGCGTATCGAGCACCACAATGCGTCCGCCCGCGGCATCGACGAACTGCCGCGTGAGCGTCGCGATGCCGGAGAGTCGCTGCAGGAAGTTCAACGCGGTGCGTTCGGCGGTCAGTAGTGCCGCGGCCAGTCCACGCACCTCGGCCACTTCTGTGCCAGGCTCGCATCGAGTACCATCCGGACGGTTGACGGTGATCTGCACCGCCGGATCCATCTGTCGAAAGGCCTCGCCGGCGACGTCGACTCCCGCAAGCACACACGATGATTTGACGGTGATTACCCCGCGCGCTTTCTGCGTGCGATCGATGATCGTCTCCGTCGTCACGTCCCCCCACCCGAAGTCTTCGGCCAGAGCGCGGCGCACCAGCTCACGATAGAGTCCGGGATCGAGCGGTTCGAACGGAACCGCCTTCACGCCGCTGGTTCCTCTGCGAACTCGAGTTGTGCCTCCGCGACGTCACCGAACTGGAGGTCGCGAATGTGTGTTGCGGCCTGAAAGTCGCGGGCGGCCGGCTGCAGACCGGCGAACGCGGCCGGCAGCACGGCGCGCGCAATGACGGCCTTCGTCGGTTTCTTCAGCAGCGACTTGATGCGCCGCACCTCCGCAAGGGCGCCCTGCGTTGCTTCGCGGACCGCGAGCGCTTCATCGTCTCTGCCGTCGATCGAGGCGACCACTTCCTCGCCGGAGGGCCAGCTAGCGGTGTGTACCGAACCAGGCCGCCACCACGACCAGACTTCTTCGGTCACAAACGGAAGAAACGGCGCGAACAGCCGCAGCAGCGTGGAGAGGGCGACGAGCATGGCACTGTTGGCGGACGCGGCGCCCTCGCTGCCGAAGTCTCCGTACCGTCGCGCCTTGACCATCTCCAGATAGTCATCGCAGAAGGCCCAGAAAAACGCCTCGGTCCGCTCGAGCACTCGCGAATACTCGTACGCTTCGAGCTGTCGCGTGCAATCCTCGACGAGATCGGCCAGCGCAGTCAGCATTCCGCGATCGAGCGACTCGGTGATCGCGCCGCGTGGCTCGGTCTGGAGCAGTGCAAAGCGCGCCGCGTTGAGAATCTTGATCGCGAGCCGGCGGCCGATCTTCATCTGGCTCGGCAACGCCGGATCGAACACGGTGTCGCCCCCCGGGCGTGCTGACGCCGCCCAGTGACGCACGCCATCGGCGCCGTGCTCCTGAAGCAGACCAAACGGCGTCACCACATTTCCCTTGGACTTTGACATCTTCTTGCGATCGGGATCGGTGATGAAGCCGGAAATGGCCGTGTGTCCCCACGGCAGCACATGATGCTCGAGTTCTGCGCGCAGGATCGTCGTGAAGAGCCACGTGCGGATGATGTCGTGTGCCTGCGGGCGCAGGTCCATCGGGAACACCCGTGAAAACAGATCAGGATCATCGAGCCAGCCGCTGACAATCTGCGGTGTCAGCGACGACGTGGCCCACGTGTCCATGACGTCGGGATCGCCGGCGAATCCGTTTGGTTTTCCACGCTGATCCGACGTATATCCATCCGGAACGTCGGTGGAAGGATCGACGGGCAGACGCGACTCCTGAGCGAGAAGCGGCCGTTGGTAGTCAAGCGTGCCGTCGGCACGAATCGGGTACCACACGGGGAACGGCACACCGAAAAAGCGCTGCCGGCTGACGCACCAGTCGCCAGCGAGTCCATTCACCCAGTTCTCATAGCGGTGCCGCATGTACTCCGGATGCCACTGAAGCTCGCGGCCGCGCGCCAGCAACGCCTCACGGCATTCGACCGATTTGATGAACCACTGCCGGCTCGTGATGATCTCGAGCGGCCGATCGCCCTTCTCGTAGAACTTCACCGGGTGCGTGATCGGCCTCGGCTCGCCGATCAGGTCGCCGGACTGCCGCAGCTGTTCGACGATCACGCCGCGTGCCTTGGCGGGCTGAAGGTTGGCAAGCTGGTCGTAGAGCTGTTGTGCGCGCGCAGGATCGCGCGAGTCCCAACCGGCCTCGCCAAACCGGATCTGACGGAAGGCACCGTTCGGGAGGATGACTGCCCGCACCGGCAACGACAATTCACGCCACCACGTGACGTCGGTGATGTCGCCGAACGTGCAGATCATCGCGACGCCGCTTCCCTTGTCAGGATCTGCCAGCGGATGTGCTCTTACTGGCACCTCGATCCCGAACAACGGCGTGATGACACTCTGTCCAAACAGCGGCTTGTAGCGCTCGTCATCGGGATGCGCGACGAGCGCGACGCATGCCGGAATCAGTTCCGGCCTGGTGGTCTCAATCTCTACGTACACGGGCCGGGTCCCATCGGCGGCCGAATCCGACGCCGACCGGCCCGCCGACACGGCGAATCGAATCCTGTGGTACGCGCCCGGCTGTTCGCGATCCTCGAGCTCCGCCTGCGCGACCGCGGTGCGAAAGTCGATGTCCCACAGCGTCGGTGCTTCCAGCTGATACACAACGCCGCGATTCAACTGTCGTAAAAACGCCGCCTGCGAGACGCGCTGAGACTTGCGGTCGATTGTTGCGTATGTCATCGACCAGTCCACCGACAAACCGAGGTGGCGCCACAGGTGCTCGAAGGCCTTCTCGTCTTCGGCGGTCAGCTTGACGCAAAGCTCGATGAAGTTGGGCCGCGAGATGGCGATGGGGTGCTTGCCGGGTTTATCTGGGAGCTGGAACGTCGGATCGTACGGCAGCGACGGATCGCACCGCACGCCGTAGTAGTTCTGCACCCGGCGCTCAGTAGGCAAACCGTTGTCGTCCCACCCCATCGGATAGAACACGGCCTTGCCGCGCATACGATGAAAGCGCGCGATGATGTCGGTATGCGTGTAGGAAAACACGTGGCCGATGTGAAGCGAGCCGCTGACCGTCGGCGGAGGCGTATCGATGGAGAAAACGTCGGCGCGGGATCGGCTGCGATCGAAGCGGTAGGTGCCGGTCTCCTGCCAGCGCGCCTTCCACTTCTCTTCCAGCCCTTCGAGCGCCGGCTTCTCCGGCAGGTGTATTGGATGGCTCTCGTCAGTTCCGTGGGGCATCCCTACGGATTCTATCGATTTCCTCGCGCACGAGCCTCTCAGCAACGGTGGAAACGATTTCTCTGACGAGGGTCTGCATCTGGTTGGACGAACCGAGCGCCAGTTTTTGAATCACACGACGCGCAACGTCGTCGATCATCGGCTCGGTGATGGCGGGCCCTGATCCATTGCCGCCGAGACGGATTGGCGCTACGCCGGCCTCGCCCTGCTCGATGGCGAAGAACGCACTGAACGCATCGGCGACGATGCTGCGCCCCGACGCTGGAGGTGTATCGAGCGCCGTGGGAGCCGCGGTCAGTGTAGCGGTCATTTCCGGCGGCTCGACAGGCGGTGGTGCCACAACGATGGGCGGCGCGACGGCCGCCGGCGCAGCCGCAAGATCGAAAGAAATTTCCGCTGACTGCGGGCCGGGCGCCATTCCCGCAAGAAGATCGTCGAGCGTCGGCACCGCCGCGTCGTCGGGCTGAAGCGCGTCCAGAGCTCCCAGGTCTCCGAACGGGTCGCCTTGCGCGGCGGGATGCACGTCCGGCAACGAATCCAACGGCGGCAACTGGTCGAAAGAATCCAGCTCGCGTTCGAGCACGGGGCCTTCTCGACGTCCGGCAACAGCTTCCGCAGGTACGCCATCGAGGGGCGCCGACGTGGTGATTGTCGCGAACGCTTCGTCAAGCTTGTCGAAATAGTCGTCCAGCGAATCGTCCAGCCCAAGCGGCGGCATCGCGCCACCAAGGGATTCAACTGGCGGCAGGAAGTCGTCGGTTGGCAGGAGCTCCTCTGCGGACCGCCTGAACGCCGGAGGCAGCAGGTCCTCGGCCCCGAATTCCATCAGGTCTTCCGGGGCGGCCAGTTTTTCCTCGCGCTTCGATAATTCCACCGGACGCGGCGCAGTCAGCACCGCAGCAGGGCGACGAATATCAGCGACCGCCGGCTGCGTCGGGCTCCCCTTCGCACCGCCCAGCAGCTCACGCACGCGCGCAATCACCTGCTGCGGCTCGAACGGTTTGACGAGTACGCCGTCGCACAGCACTTCCTTCGCCTTCGCCTCATCGACCGGTTCGAATGCACCGGCGAGCAGCAGGACAGGGATATGCGACAAGTCGGGCTTGCCCTTCACAAACGCCGACACGTCGTAGCCGCTTCGCTTCGGCATGCCGATGTCGGCGAGGACGATATCCGGCTTGTCGGCGGCTATGCGGGCGACCGCCTCCTCGCCATCGCTGGCGGTGAGCACCTGCACGTCCTCACCCGAGAAGGTGAGCTCGATGACGCGCTGAATCGTGACGCTGTCGTCGGCGAGGAGCAGCTTCTTCGACATGAACTAGATGGCAACCCGCGAGCGGGTGTTCCGCTTGATGAAATCCACAATCTCCTGCATCGGCGTACCGGGCAGGAAAATGCCTTTGATGCCGATCGCATTCAGCTTCGGGATATCGACGTCCGGGATAATGCCCCCGACGACGACCAGCACGTCGTTGAGACCCTTTTCGCGCAGCAGCTCCATCACACGCGGACAGATGTGCATATGAGCGCCGGACAGAATCGACAGCCCGATGGCGTCAGCATCCTCCTGCAGCGCCGCCGAGACAATCTGCTCGGGGGTCTGCCGGAGACCCGTATAGATCACTTCCATGCCCGCGTCGCGCAGGGCCCTGGCGATGACCTTGGCGCCACGGTCGTGGCCGTCAAGTCCAGGCTTGGCAATAATTACGCGGATTTTCTGCACTCAGACCTATGACCTGAAACCTGCTGAAACCTCATACCCGAAACCTGACGCCTCAAATTATCGGCGTTTCCTCGTATTCGCCCCAGACTCCCCGCAACGTATCGCACATTTCGCCTATGGTGGCGTACGCCCGGACGGCCTCGACCAGCAGCGGCATAGTGTTGGCAGACCCGCGGGCACCCTCCTCCAACGCCTTGAGGGCTGCATGCAGCCGGGCGTCGTCGCGCGTCTGCCGCAGCCGATTGAGCTTGGCCAGCTGCCGCTCGGACGTCGTCTCGTCGATGTAGAGGATGCCAATCGGCTCATCCCCCTCGGCGACGAACTCATTGACACCGACGATGACCTTGTCGCGCTGCTCGACCGCCTGCTGGAACTTGTAGGCGCTTTCCGCGATTTCCCGCTGTGGATATCCGTTTTCGATGGCAGGAACCATCCCGCCCATCCGGTCGATGGTGTCGAAGTAGGCCAGCGCCTCTTCCTCGAGGTCGGAGGTGAGCTTCTCGACGAAGTACGACCCCCCGAGGGGATCGACGATGCCGGTGACGCCGGTCTCGTGCGCAATGATTTGCTGCGTGCGAAGCGCCAGCGTCGCGGCTTCTTCGGTGGGCAGCGCCAGCGCCTCGTCCAGTGAATTGGTGTGCAGTGACTGCGTGCCGCCGAGCACGGCGGCCATCGCCTGGAGGGCCGTTCGCACGACGTTGTTGTACGGCTGCTGCGCCGTCAGCGAGACGCCGGCGGTCTGGGTGTGGAACCGGAGCTGCCAGGAGCGCGGGTTCTTCGCGTTGAACTGGTCGCGCATGACGTGCGCCCAGATGCGCCGGGCCGCGCGGTACTTCGCGATCTCCTCGAAGAAGTCGCTGTGCGAGTTGAAAAAGAACGACAGCCGCGGCGCGAACGCGTCCACGTTGAGCCCGGTATCGACACCGTACTGCACATACTCGATCCCATCCCGCAGCGTGAACGCGAGCTCCTGCGAGGCGGTCGCGCCCGCCTCGCGTATGTGGTACCCGCTGATGGAAATGGTGTTCCAGCGCGGCACGCGCTCGGCACAGAACGCGAAGACGTCGGTGATGAGCCGCATCGATTGCCGCGGAGGGTAGATGTATTCCTTCTGCGCGATGAATTCCTTCAGGATGTCGTTCTGAATGGTGCCCGACAGCGACTCCCAGGCGACACCCTGCTTCTCCGCCACCACCAGGTACATCGCGAAAATCATCGACGCCGGCGAGTTGATGGTCATCGACGTCGTGATGCTGCCGAGATCGATGCCGTCAAACAGCGTCTCCATATCGGCGAGCGAGGTCACGTTGACGCCGCATTTGCCGACTTCACCGAGCGACAGTTCGTGGTCCGGATCGCGGCCCATCAGCGTCGGCAGGTCGAACGCGACGCTGAGGCCGGTACCGCCCGCCTTGAGCAGCTGTTTGTAGCGCTGGTTCGTTTCCTCGGGCGTGCCGAAGCCCGCGAACTGGCGCATCGTCCAGAGCTTGCCGCGATAGCCGCTCGCGTGAATGCCGCGCGTGTATGGAAAATCGCCGGGGTCGCCGAGGTCGCGCCCGTAATCGAGCGCGGTGACATCCGCGGGCGTGTAGAGCTCGTTGATCGGGCGCCCCGAAATCGTGGTGAAGCCTCCGCGCCGTTCCTTCGCCGTGCCTCGACCAGGGGTCGCGGTCTTCATTCCGGTTCCATTGTAAGTCCTGAGATCTTGATCTCAAGGATTCGATTGTGGTTCGGGGTTTGGATGTGGGACGTGGGATGTGGGTTTTGGGATTTAATACAGACCATGGCGGAGCACGGAGCGATCTTCGGGGCGATGCTTCAGGAGTTCAACGTCGCCGCGCGCATCATCAATCTGGAGCCCGGAATCTGGAACATCCTCACCCATCCGAAACGGCAAATCATCGTTTCGTGTCCGGTGCAGATGGACAACGGTGAGATCGAGGTCTTCACCGGGTACCGCGTTCAGTACAACATCACGCTCGGGCCCGCCAAGGGCGGCATCCGCTATCACCCGGATGTCTCGCTCGACGAAGTAACCGCACTCGCCGCGTGGATGACATGGAAATGTGCGGTCGCCCACATTCCGTTCGGCGGGGCGAAGGGCGGCATCGTCTGCGACCCGACGAAGATGTCGCGGCGCGAGCTCGAAGCGCTGACGCGCCGATACGTGGCGGAGATCGTGGACAATATCGGACCCGAAAAGGACGTTCCCGCGCCGGATGTGAACACCAACGACCAGATCATGGCGTGGGTGATGGATACCTACAGCATGCACGTCGGGCATACGGCCACGGCCGTCGTGACAGGCAAGCCGATCGAGATGGGCGGATCGCTCGGCCGCCGCGAAGCGACAGGACGCGGCGTCATGATCGTCACGCGTGAAGCCGCGAAGCATCTCGGGCTCGACATCAAGGGGCTGCGCGTCGGGATCCAGGGCTTCGGCAACGTCGGTTCTGTGTCGGCGGATCTGCTGGCGAAGGCAGGCGCGAAGATTGTCGCGGTGACCGACTGGAAAGGCGGCGTCTCCAACGAGCGCGGTCTCGACATTGCGACGCTGCTCGACTATGCGGCCGCCCATGACAAGACGGTTGACGGCTTTCCTGGCGGCGACCGGCTCTCGAACGACAAGCTGTGGGGCCTCGACGTCGATGTCCTGATTCCCGCCGCGCTCGAGAACCAGATCACGACGGAGAACGCACCGTCAATCAAGGCCAAGATCATCACCGAAGGCGCCAATGGGCCGACGACGCCGGATGCGCATGCCTATCTGCACGGGCACGGTGTCTTCATCATCCCCGACATCCTGGCGAACGCCGGCGGCGTCACGACGTCGTACTTCGAGTGGGTGCAGGACCGATACGGCTATTTCTGGGAGGAGAAAGACGTCAACGAACGGCTCGAGAAGAAAATGTGCGAAGCGTTCGACGCGGTTCTCAAGACGTCGATCAAGTATCAGGTCGACATGCGAACGGCCGCCTACATCGTCGCCATCCAGCGCGTCGGCACGGTGACGAGGATGCGCGGCATGTACGCATAAAACCGAAGATCCAGTTGACGACGCCCTCACCTTTCGCGGGGCGTCACCTCACGGTTTGGAGTCCTGTGGCGTCGGCACGTTGAGGTCGACGCCCTTGATCAGCACCTCTACGCGGCGGTTCGCTTGCCGAGCGCTATCGTTCTTGTTGCGTTCGGTAATCGTCGCCTCGTCTGCCTCGGCCGTCACACCCGCAGGCCACAGCATGCCACGACCTTCCGCCCGAATCTTGTCCGCGGGGATCTGGTGATCGACGAGGAACCGCTCGACGGCCTCCGCTCGCTTCAATGAGAGATCAAGATTCTTCTTCCTGGACGAGTCGCTGTGATCCGCCTTGCCCTCCCAGGTGTCGTCGGTGTGACCGGTAATCTCGATTTCGAATGCTGGAAACGTTCTCGCGTACTTGATCAGAATGAGGTTCTCCGCAAGTTTCTCCCGTTGGTCGGGACTGAGCGTTGATTGCGACACTTTGAACGCCACACTGTTCTGATCGGCCAGCGTCAGCAGGACGAGCCCGGCTTTTTCGGCGATGCCCGAGGCCTCTTTCAACTGCCCGATCAGCAGATTGAGCCGTGCGATCAGCGATTCTCTGCTCGACAAGTCCGAGGTCGTCCGACTGAGCGCGTTGTGCAGGATCGCGATCTGAGCGTCTCGATCGGCGATCGTCGCGGCAAGCTTCGCCTCGGTCGCGGCCGATTGCTGTTGAAAGGCCTCCAGCCCCCGATTCGTCATCAGAATCATGACGCCGAGAACGGCAACCAGCAGGAGTGAAGTCCATCCGATGAACTTCTTCCAGATGTGGCGGAACGACTTCTTCTTCTCCGTCATGTCTGCTCACTGATTCGCGGGGGAGCAGATGGTTGTCGACTCCTAGTGCAAGATACGCAGCACGACCGACAGTCGCGTTTTCGGGTCGTGCAACCGGATGCGCGATCGAGGTCGATCACTTTTCTGCGGCTGTTCGTACGAATCTGTGACGCGAAACCGCTTCCGTGGTTTCGCAACCGAATCCGTAGAACGTTCCTGGTACCCGCTGCGAATCGCTGATTCGCTTCACGTGAATCGAGCGGCCCGGGTCCTGTCGCCGGGTCTCCCCACGCCACCCGCTGGAACAAACTGCTCGACTTACGTGAGCACGGTCGCCGCTGAGGGCCGCCACTCAAGTCATCGGGTCACGTTGATCGGCTTCAGCTCCGGCTGCGTGCCATCGGCCACGGGATATTGATCGACGTTCAGCATCATCGACACGATGCTGTACCACCCGGTAACCGCGATGATATCGACGACGCCCTTCTCGCCGAACGCGTTCTTCGCAGCCGCGAACGCCGAATCACTCACCTGTTTCGTATTCAACAACTGAGAGACGAAGTCGTAGACGGCTTCTTCGTCCTTCTGCATCGACGCGGGGCGGCGGCCCTGGGCAATCGCGTCGCAGATGGCCGCACTCAGGCCGGCCTGAAGCGCTGAACGATGATGCGCCTGCCACTCATACTGCGCGGTCCAGTGGCGAGCGGTCACGAGAATCGCCAGCTCGTACAGTCTCTGGGGCAGCGACGACTTGAAACGCGCGGCCCCGCCGAACTCCTGACCGAGGTCGCCGATCTCAGGGCTGCGCAGCAGGACGTTGAACGGACCATTCACGCCACCGCGCGGTCCGGCAATCAGATGCTCGACCATCGTCTTCTGCGCCGGTGTCATCTCATCGTAGGTGAGAGGCTTGAAGCGATTGCCGCGGAGCTTGATGCTGCGTGGATCTGGGCGCTGGGCCGGCGCCTGCGCTACCACGGTTCCCACCAATGCGAACGCACACGCGCACGCGACCAATAATCGGATCATGGCGCCTCCTGTGAGGCGAATGATACCGTTGTCGCTCATCGAGAGCTCAATTTTGTTGATACGCGCGACTCGCTCCGTGAGTCGAGAAGCGTTTTCCGGCGGGTGACGCCGGGAGGGGCATCCCCACGCCGCCGCGCAGGCGCGAAGGAGCGCCGAGCACGGCGCGGGGAAACCCGGCGGCAGGACCCGGGCCGCTCGACTCACGTGATCACAGGCGCAGTACAGACGAAGGGCCGACCTGAAGGTCGGCCCCGACGTCGAACGTCTGTCGTTTTGCTAGCTGACGACTCGAAACGCGACAAGCTCTTTCGCCGTCTCGCCCGTCGCGCCCTTCACCGTGATCTCGACGACGTACTCGCCTGCAGGGATCGTGGCGAGGCTCATATCGATCTGATGCGTGCCGCCTGCCGCCGCTGCAGCGACCGGGACATCCGTGAACTTCTGGCCGTTGTTGTTCAGGAGCGCCGCCGTCGGGACCGGCACCTCGTTTCCCGGACCGTAGCTGTCGAACCGGATCAACAGCCGCATGGTCCGCGGGAACTCCCGGTTCGCGGGGGGCACCGCTGCAGCGTTGGCTGCGATCGCCTGGAATTCACGCGGCGTGCGGACCGCGTAGACACGAGGCGTGCTCAGCGCGGGTCGCGCGGCTGTGAGATCGGGGACGGTGATATTCCGAATCTCCTGATCGAGAACGCCGCCGCCGGCGCCTTCGACTGTCATCCGCAACTCCAGCTTCCCGGGAGCCGCTTCAAACGTGAGCGCCTGTGGTACGGCAGATGTCGTCGCGCTCGCGGACGCTGCCGGAAGCGAAGCGCTGGCGCCCGTCGCCTGAGGGCTCGCGCTCGCCAGTTGTCCCGCATCCGGCGTGCGGCCGCGGAACACGAGATCGCCTTTCTCGGTCGCGGCAATCACCGAAACACGCCCTGGCGCCGGATCGCTGCGCACGTTGCCACCCGGCGGCTTCGGCAACGGTTCCCACACGAGCGTGACCTTCGTCTTGCCGTTTTCACCTCGCTGTGTGCCAAGCCACGTCCGCACGTATTTCGCCGATTGCACCGGCGCCGCAATGGACGCGAGGGCAGCCATCACTGGCTTCGCGGTGTCGGGCACGCCCGGCGCGGTCGCCTTCTCCGCCTTCTTGACGTCCTCCATCGTCGCAGCCCAGTAGCCGCGGCGGGCACGCACCTGGAGGCCGCGCTTCTTCGCGGCAGCGCTCAACTGCACCTTGATCTGGTGGAACTTGCCATCAACCGGCGCCTGCGCGGAGGTGTAACCAATCAGGTAGTACGCGGCTGAATCCTGCAGCGCCTGCTGCAAGCCCTTCGCAAGATCGTTGCGCCCGACGATGGCGCGGCCATCGGTTTCATCGGCAATCGAGCGCAGCGTGTTCGTCGATGCCTGCAGCATCGACTGGTCCTGCTGTGGACCCACGTTCTCGTCGATATCGAACTCATTGGTTGCGAGGCCGCGGGGATCCAGCGTGTAGATCGCGGTGTTGTTGCGCGTCGCCGCAATGAACACGTCCCTGAGCTGCGAGTAAAGGTCTGCGGTGGCAAAGGTCTGCGCCGTCTGCTCGCGCGGATCGTTTTCACCTGCCAGCGGGTTTAACGCCTGCGGGTTGCCAAGCTTGCCCATCGAGGCGTCGGCGGCCCGCATCTGCGGCGGCAGCATCGCCTGCAGACCCTCGCTCACGTAGATGATCGATTTGCGGCCCTCGCGAATCGAGCCAAGCCGAACCGACAACCCGCGCAGTGCGGTCATGACGACCTGATTGCGGATCTGTTCAACGATTTCGGTGGGCGCGCGCTGGTACTGCTCCTCGAACAGGTTTCGCGGCTCGTAGCGGTACTTGCGGCCTTCGAATTTCTGGATGGCGCCGATGATGCGCTCGTGGTTTCGCGTGAAGTCCACATCGGTCACCGGCGTCAGCGGATACATGATCGCCACGAGGTCGAGCGGCCTGAGCTGGTTCTGGATGAACTCGCTCAGCGGCTGCCGCACCGCCAGCGAGCTGCCGAGACGGGTGTGGTAATCGTCAAGGAAGATGACGAATACGCGCGTGTCGTCGCGCGCCGCTTCGCGTTCCTCGTCGTCCCGGTTGCGGATTTCCTGGGGCGGCGGATCACCTGGTTTTGGATTGCCGTCAACCTTGATGAAGCGGAACTGCTCGATTTTCTGCGGCTTGTTGTCTTCGAGGATCTCGAAGTCCGACTGCTTGAGATCGGCGATCGGCTGCCCCTTCGAATCGGAGACATACGCGTCGACGGTGACGAAATTGATGCCCGATCGGAAGGTGAGGTCCGTTTGGTCGGCCGCCTGCTGCCCGTTGGCCTGCCCGGTCGCCGCCTGTTGTGAGCCCGTCTGCTGACCGTGAAGCGCGACCATCGCTGCGGCCGCCAGCATCAGCGTGAGAACGAATGCGGCAAGAATGCGCGTACGGCTCATGGTGCCTCGCCTCTCAGGGGGCATGATACCCCTAACGTCGGAACTCCCTGTAAATTAACCTTTTGACGCATGCAGCAAACTGACAGCCTTTCAACGCCCCTCTCACAGCTCAGCCAGGACGAGGCGCTGTTTCGCGACAGCGTCTACGAGTTCGCGGATCGCGAGATCCGACCGCTCGTCCGGGAGATGGACGAGCACGCAAAGATCCCGCCGACTCTCCTCCCGCGGCTGTTCGACCTGGGTGTCATGGGAATCGAAGTTCCCGAGACGTATGGGGGCGCCGGCGCGACGTTTTTTCATTCAGTGTTGGCGGTCGAGGCCCTCTCACGCATCGATCCTTCTATCGGCGTTCTCGTAGACGTTCAGAACACGCTCGTCATTAATGCGCTGATCCGATGGGCAGACGAGAACCAGAAATCGGCCTACTTACCGAAGTTGGCGTCCGGAACCGTTGGCGCGTACGCGCTGTCGGAGGCCGGGTCTGGCAGCGATGCGTTCGCGATGGCATCGCGTGCGGCGTCGCGCGGCGACGGGTTCGTACTGAACGGCCGCAAGCTCTGGATCACCAACGCCAACGAAGCCGACCTGTTCATCGTCTTCGCGAACGTCAACCCCGAGGCGGGCTATCGAGGCATCACGGCCTTTCTCGTGGAGCGTGGCTTCAAGGGGTTTACGGTCGGAAAGAAGGAGGACAAGCTCGGGATCCGCGCGAGCAGCACCTGCGAGCTGCTCCTCGAGGATTGTCAGGTCCCGCGTGAGAACGTGCTTGGCGAAGTTGGCAAGGGTTACAAGGTGGCGATCGAGACGTTGAACGAGGGTCGGATCGGGATCGGCGCGCAGATGGTCGGCCTCGCGCAGGGTGCGCTCGACGCGACCACCCACTACGTCAAAGAACGGAAACAATTCGGGAAATCAATCGCCGATTTTCAGGGTGTGCAATTTCAGATCGCGCGCGCCGCAACCGAAGTTGAAGCCGCACGGTTGATGGTCTACAACGCGGCGCGTCTGCGTGATGCCGGCCAGCCGTTCCTCAAAGAAGCGGCGATGTGCAAGCTGTTCTCGTCAGAAGTCGCCGAACATGTCAGCTCGCTGGCCGTCAACCTGTTCGGCGGATACGGCTTCGTGAAGGATTACCCCGTCGAGAAATTCTTCCGCGACGCGAAGATCGGACAGATCTACGAGGGCACGTCGAATCTGCAGCTGCAGACAATCGCGAAGGCGATCTTGTAATACTTTGAATTGATTTAGACGTGCGGCAATTCCGCATCGGCCACCGCTTCGCGCAGCGTCTCCGTGCGCCCTGCGAACAGCTCGATCGCGCGAACGTCCTGCGTCAACCGTTCGATGACGTGGCCACGGCGGAAGCTGTCGACACCGACGACCTGCGTGGCACGGACGACCGCCGCTTGCGCCGCACTGGTCGCGGCGAGCTTGGCCCGCGAGGCGTCGGCCAGCGACACGTCGTCGCCCCGCGCCGCGGCCTTCCACGTCAGCATCCGCGCCGCTTCGAGCTCCGTCGCGGTATCGGCGAGCAGACCCTGCACCGTCTGTTCGCCGCCGGCGCCGTGCTCACGATGGACCACCGCGAGCGATTCGCGGAGGGCACGATTGCAGATGCCGAGCGCTACGGACGCGATCAGCGTCCGCGCGCAGGCCATGATGCTCGTCGTCTCGCCCGCCGCCATGCAACGCGCACCTGAGAACGCAAGATACGCCCAGACGACCCCACCCAGCGCGGAGGTCTTCACTTCGGTGACATGCACGCGCTGATCGTCGAGCGCAACTCCACAGGCGACAACCTGCGCTCCCTGACGCGCGCCGACGACCGCAATTCCACGCTCAGTGATCGGCCCTACCCACGACGCCCTGCCG
>Ga0068862_100000526_pt1 | contig 40348 bp, 33 predicted proteins | sample KBSSwiS52_FD_66598 | JGI IMG/M metagenome (GOLD analysis project Ga0068862, IMG submission 66598) | Switchgrass rhizosphere microbial communities from Kellogg Biological Station, Michigan, USA - KBS Switchgrass S5-2 | ecosystem: Host-associated > Plants > Roots > Rhizosphere > Soil ...
GAGCGACAGGATGAGCGATTGGCGCAGCGTGCGGGGAATGAGCCCGAGTGCGAGCTGGTCGTAGAAGAAGAGTGCCTGTGGCACGCAGGCCATCGCGAGAAAGAGCCTGGCCTCAGGCCGTCTCCAACGGAGCAGTGCCAGGAGCAGGATCGGACCGCCGAGGGTCCGCACCGGGGAAAGCTTCTCCGGTCGCGCCGCAATGTTGTGATACCAATCGATGGGCCAGCTCGGCAACACCAGGAAACTGACGAGGACGATCACGACGCCGACGACGATTGCCCGGATGTTCGGGCGGTAGATCCACGCGGCGAGTCCGAGGTTGGGCTTCGCCGCGAACACGAAGCCGAGATTCGCTTCCAGGGCGGCCGCAGTCACGAGAGGCGACCACTGGCCGAGCGAGACCGCCATGAGAAAGGGTGCACTCAGGAAGATCGGGAGTCGCCAGTAGCCGTCCTTCAGGAGCGCGTACGCGAGCAGCGCCGATGCGATCCCAACGAATGTTCCGCCGGATGCTGCAACCGGGAGCCAGGCGAGCGGCGCAATCAGCAGCAGGGCAGGGAGCGGATAGAGCAGCGCGTCGTTCCCGGGATTCTCCGGTCCGATGGCAACGACATGGTAGGGATTCTGGCCGGAGAGGAGCGACCGGGCGGCGCTCCACACGAAGAAGTAGTCGCCGCCCGATCCGGGCCGCGACAAAAAGGCGTACGAGAGGAGCCCGGCTACCGCGCCGATGCCAACTGCGACCGCGATCCGTTGGCGTTGGAGTGGTGGTCCTGGTTGGTCCGGAGAGCTCACGTGCGTTCGACGACCGCCGGCGTGACGTGTTTCACGAGGAGAGTGCTGGTGAAGAGCGAAATCACTTGGCCGGTGGCGGCCGTTCGTTGCGTTGCTGGGCGTGATAAAGTCCGTTCTGTTGACGCCACAGGCGTTGTGGATCGGCTGCAACGTTCTGCCATATCGAGCCCTAACGTCTAGGCGATCCTCGAACCGTCGCAGGCAGATGACGAGGCGGACAATTTCACCGATTTGTCGAGGCTGCGTAGCCCGGCCTGGCAATGATGAAGCGGACGAGTCGATTGACTGAGAAGTATTTAACCCATTCGTCGCACGCTGGGCGTGGTCCCGAATTGGCCGGGACATCGCGACCGCAGGCGGCCTGTATCACAGTGGCAACGTGTTGTCCTTCGTATTGATACCGTTTTTGCAGAGTGTCCGTCGCGAAATCGGAATGACGAGCGACGCGCGGTGGCGGGTAGGTGGTTGGTCGGTTAGGATGACACCCGCTTCCGACCCGAACCCGGTGTCCGCGCGAAAATCGATCGGTCGCCGAGAAGGGAGACGGGATCAATACCCGGAAGCACGGGACGGAAGGCAGCCTGACTGACAGGCTGCCTCGTGATTGGTTTTGTCTCACGTTTTTTCTGAGGGGGCCCAAATGAATCGCATCCGCTTGGCTGTTCGTCAGTTTGTGAGAGATGACGAGGGCATTGCCGTCACCGAGTACGGTCTTCTCGTTGCCCTGGTCGCGGTGCTCCTCATTGGCGTCGTCGCGATCTTCGGCAGCAGCATCAAGAGTTGGTTCGCCGCCCGCACGGGCACGATCACCACTGTTTGACCCGCACCACCGTTTAACCCGCACAAGGAGAACAGTCCAATGGTTCGCATGAAAGCAGTCACGCGCTTCATCAAGTCCGACGAGGGTATCGCGGTCACCGAGTACGGGCTCCTGGTGGCCCTGGTCGCCGTGCTCCTGATCGGCGTGGTTTCGATCTTCGGCAGCAGCATCAAGAGCTGGTTCGCCGCGCGCACGGGCACGATCACCACCGTCTGATCCGGATAATTACCATGCGCCGATCTCGAGAAGCGGTATCGCGCTTCGTGAAGTCCGACGAGGGAATCGCGGTCACCGAATACGGACTGCTGGTTGCGCTCGTCGCCGTGCTGCTGATCGGCGTTGTGGCGATCTTCGGCAGCAGCATCAGGAGTTGGTTCGAGGCCCGGACGGGCAGCATCACGACCGTCTGACGCTTCATGCGACTCTCCGCCCGTTCCGGGGCACGGCAGCGTTGGTTGCCGTGCCCTGGCGGGCCCGGGAATTACCGGTTGGTTGCGCGGCTCGGGGCGCCAAATTCTGGCTCGGGTGATGGCGATCGCCGTCAGTCGAGCGATTGGTGCAGTATGAGCAGAACGTCCCTGTGGAAACGTTGTATACTGTGCGCAGTGCCCGCGGAAATTTGAGTGTTTGCCGGATCTGATTGGCGGCTCGCCGCCGGGCTGGTGTTTTCTGCGCTTCTGGTCACCGCATGCATCACCGACGTGCGGTGGCGGCGAATCCCGAATTGGCTGGTGCTTGTCCTCGCCATCTCGGGGTTTGCGTTCTCGGTGATCAGCGATCCCTGGGTCCCAGGGCTCGGGAAAGCAGTCGGCGGGCTCGTGGTCGGGTTCGCCATATGGATCGTGTTTCACATCGCCGGCGGGTTGGGCGCGGGCGACGTCAAGCTTTTTGCGGCAGCTGCCGCCTGGCTCGGCCCGACTGGGGCGTGGCGCGCGTCGCTCGTCGCTGCCCTCGTTGGTGGAGTACTCGCACTCGTCATGTTGCTCGTGCAGCGGCGCGCGCGCGAGGGGATCGAGCGGGTCGCGATGTCCGTATCGCTGTTCTCGCTCGCGCCGCTCGGAAAGGCAGAACCTGGTTCGGATCGGAAGCGGCACCTGCCGTATGGTGTCGCGCTATCGTGTGGGGCGTTGCTGACGGCTTGGATCCCGAGGATTCTCGCCAACTGAGGAGGCACCGGATGCGTTCGCGTCGATTCCCAGGTTCTCGTTGCAGGAGAGGCGCGGTCATCGTCGAGTTCGCGCTCGTCGTGCCGTTTCTGTTCCTCATCGTATTCGGTGTCATCGACTTCAGCCGGGCGTACGCCCAGCTGAATGCGATCAACTCGGGGCTGCGCGAGGGTGCGCGCTTCGCGTCCACGCTGCGCGAATCGGATTTCTCGGGCGGTGGATACGTCGATGCGATCAAGACCAAGGTGCAGAACTACACTACGGTATTCGGCTACAACAGCCTCGACACGTCCAGGGTAAGCGTCAACCTGGACGTTGCCTTGCCAAACACGCAGTACATCACCGTCGCGGTGTCCGCTCACCCGCTGCCGTTGCCGGTGCTGGGGAAGTTCATAGGAGTACCCCCACTCACCGTCACGCGCTCCGTCAGCTACCGCTGGGAGCGGGCCGGGTTACCTCCGGGCACGCCTTAACGTTTCGGTTGAAAGCTCTTTCTTTGTATCGTCGTACCCTGGACAGACGTCAACTCCTGTACACCGATCGGACGTGGTGACCTATGGCTGCCAAACGTTACACCATCGTGTTCTATGTTGCCCTGCTCGTCGCCGTCATCGCGACGTTCGGCGTTTACCGCGTCCTCGAGGCGACGAAAGCCAGCAGTAAGATTGCTACCATCCCGGTGGTGGTCGCGGCGAAGGACATGCCGGAGGGCGTGATCGTCGACCGCATGGCGCTGGTCGTCGCCCAGTGGCCGGCCGGTACCCAGCCCGCCGGCGCCTACACGAGCGTCGACTCGGTGGCGGGCCGCGTCACGCGCGTCCCCGTCTACAAGGGCGAGGCGATGGTCCCCGGCCGCCTGGCCCCCGAGGGCACGGGCGCGGGGCTCGAGGTCAAGATCACCCCGGGGAAGCGGGCCTACGGCATCCGCATCAACGACGTGGCCAGCCTCGCTGGCATGGTCCAGCCGAACAGCCGCGTGGACATCATGGTCGTCATGAACGACCCGAAGGAGTCCAGGCAGGTGGCGAAGCTGTTCATGTCGAACATGCGCGTCCTGGCCATCGGCGCCGCGCCGGAGCGCGCGCAGGACGGACGGCCGATCAACGCCGCGGTGGCGTCGATCGAGGTCACGCCCGAGCAGTCCGAGACACTAGCGATTGCCGCGGCGCAGGGCGCCCTGCAGCTCGTGCTGCGCGGCTACGGTGACCCGGACAGCATCGAGACAAAGGGCGCCAATCCGGCCGACGTGCTCGCCGACCTCAAGCGTTCGCGGTCCGTGCCGGTCCCGGTGACGCAGCCGCGGCGGCAGACTGCCGCGGCGAAGCCAGCGGCCGCCGCGCCGGTTCAGCCAGCCCCGCCACCGGTCGTTCTCGCACCGCCGCCGAAAAAGCCGGATACCCTCACCGTTCAGGTGTTCCGGGGCAATGCCAGATCGGATAACAAGTTCCAGGCGGACTCCGCGAAGCGTGATTCAACGGCGCGCAAGCAGCCGTAATTGACAGCGACTCCGATCCGTACCCACCACAGCGAACCACAGGAGTGACCGCTTGACCGGCAAGACGGACGTGTACCGGCGTACACTGCGCGCACTCGGCGCGTTCAGCGCGATGTTCGTCATCGCGTTTGCCCACGCAGCTCGCGCGCAGGATCTCCCGGTAACCCGCCTCGACCTACCGATCGGGCGCGCGTACCCCTACCGCGCGAACGAGGTCATCACGCGCGTGACGGTGGCGAATCCTTCGGTGGCTGACGCCGTGGTGGTGTCGGAGCGCGAGATCGTCGTCAACGCGGCCGCCGCGGGCGAGGGCGATCTCATCGTCTGGCTACAAAGCGGCGCGCGGGTGCACTTCCGCGTGCAGGTCCACACACCGGCCGATCGCATGCAGATCGCACTGGCGGTGAAGTTCGCCGAAGTGCGACGTGATGCGCTTCGCGAGCTTGGCGTGTCGGCGCTCTACCGCGACAAGAACGTTCGCGCCGGGATGAATAACTTCAATACGGACGCTGCGTTCGACCCGACAACGGGGAAGATCACGCTTCCTTCCGCATCCCGTTTTCTGACGGTCCTCACCGACTTCGGTACCGACGACCTGTTGGCGTTCCTCGATGCGCAGGAGCAGAGCGGCAGGGCCCGCCTCCTGGCCGAGCCGACAATCATGACGGCGAATCGCGAGATGGCGAGGTTCCTCGCTGGCGGCGAGCTGCCAATTCCAGTCGTGCAGGGAGGGGGCACAGGCGCCAACTCCGCGATAAGCGTTCAGTTTCGTGAGTTCGGTATCCGGCTCTCGTTCACACCGGAAATCGTGAGCGACAGCCTGATCAAGATCCAGGTGATTCCCGAAGTGTCCAGCCTGGACTTCACGAACGCTGTGTTTCTGCAGGGCTTCCGCATTCCGGCGCTCCGGACGCGGCGTATCGAGAGCACGGTGGACGTCCGTCGCAATACGAGTCTCGTGCTGTCAGGACTGTTCTCCGGCGAGGAGGAACGCGTCAAGACGGGCGTTCCCTTTCTCAAGGACATTCCGATCCTCGGTCAGCTGTTTTCCAGCACGCGGTTCCAGCGCAACGAGTCGGAGCTGATCGTGATCGTCACGCCGGTCATCGTGGACCCGCTGCGGCCGCGTCCTGAAGACATCATGCGTCTGCAGGGGGACACGACGAAACCGGCGCTCGACGCGCTGCAGAAGCGGCTGCCGCCGAACCAGCGCCGTCCAAAATGAGCGTAATCCGAGAAGAGTGAGCGATATCCAGCATTCGATATGGCACGACAAGCGTTAATCGTTGGCAAGGCCGCCGGCCCTGACGAGCAGCTAGCGGAGGTCCTCGCGCGCTTTGGGTTCACCAAGACCCATCGCGTCGAGGACGTCGCAGCGGCCATCGAGCAGCTTCGCCAGACCCACGTCGACCTCGTGATCGTGCCGCTGGACGGCATCGCGGATCTCCAACTCGCGGCGTTCGAGCGGGAGATCCGCCGCGAGCGCTTCACCGCGGTGATCGGCACGGCGCCGAAGCAGGAACCGGAGCTCATGCTCAGGGCGATGCGCGCCGGTATCCAGGAATTCCTGGTCAGCCCGCCGGACGCGAAGGACCTTGCTGCGGCCGTCGATCGGCTCATGCGCCGAACCATGTCGACGGTGCAGCGCGGCGAGATCATTACGGTCTACAGCGCGAAGGGCGGCCTGGGAACGAGCACCGTTTCGGCTAACCTCGCGCACGGCTTCGCCAAGAATCATCCCGGCGCGCGTGCCGCGCTCGCCGATCTCGTGATCGCCGGCGGCGACATCCGGATTCTGCTCAACCTCAACCCGTCGTACGATCTCGGGAACCTGGTCGAGAAGATCGATCGCATCGACGCCGACCTGCTGAACTCGCTGCTCACGCCGACATCCGGTGGCGTATGGGTGCTTCCAGCCCCGGATCGCCCCGAAGCGGATGAAATGGTCGACGCCGGAACGGTCGGGACGATCATCCAGCACCTGCGCCAGAACTTCCAGTTCACGGTGCTCGACTGCGAGCACCAGCTGAACGAGCGAACGCTGGCCGCGCTCGACGCGGCGGACCGTATCGTGCTCGTGACACAGTTGAACGTCGGTGCGCTCCGCAGTACGCAGCGCACCGTGGCGCTGTGCACGCGCCTTGGCTACTCGAAGGAGAAGTTGTGCGTCGTCGTGAATCGGCATCAGTCGGGCGAGGTCCTGTCCATTGCCGATGCCGAGGACGTACTGAAAGCGCCCATTTTCTTCAAGCTGCCTAACGACTATCGTGTGGCGTCGTCGGCGGCGACGAACGGTCTCCCGGTCGCCGAGTTCGAGCCGGCGTCCAAATTGGCGTGGTCGTTCTCGCAGTTGTCTGCCAAGCTCGGCGGCGCAACGGCGACGGCCGCGAACGGGGCACACCACCAGAACGGCGCCGGCGCCTCGCGGTTCAAGCGGTTGTTCGCGCGCAAGAGGAGCACCTGACGATGTCTCTCATTGATCGCCTCTCGGGACGGAAACCGGGTTCCAACGGGACGCAGGGGACCGTGACGCCCGAGGGAAAGACACCTGCTGACCCGACGCCGCCGCTGCAGTCCATGCCGCTACCGTCGCCCGCGCCGGCTCCGCCGAACGCATCGCAGCGGCTGTCGTCGAGCATGTATTCCCGGCAAAAGGGGAACGAAGACAAGCTGAGTGTGGTCGATCAGCTCAAGATCGACCTGCACCACCGCCTCATCGAGCGACTCGACCTCGAGGCGCTGGAGCAGATCAAGGACGAAGGGGAGGTCGTCCACCAGATTCGACTGGCCGTCGGCGAGTTTCTCAGAGAGGAGTCCACGCCTCTCAGTCAGGCGGAGCGCGAGGAGATCGTCGAGCAGATCGTCTGGGAGATCACGGGACTGGGCCCCATCGAGCCGCTGTTCCGTGACAACACCATTTCCGACATTCTGATCAACAGCGCGAAGGACATCTTCATCGAGCGTCGCGGGAAGCTGTCGCGCGTGAACGCGCAGTTTCGCAACGACGCGCACCTCCTCGCGGTGATCGACCGGATCGTGAGCCGGGTCGGGCGTCGCGTGGACGAATCGTCCCCGATGGTCGACGCGCGCCTGCCGGACGGCTCCCGCGTGAACGCGATCATTCCTCCGCTCGCGCTGGACGGGCCGGTCCTCTCCATCCGCCGCTTCGGCGCCGACCTGACCGTCGAGCAGCTGATCGCGAATGGCGCCATGACCATCGAGATGCTGCAGCTACTGGCTGGCTGCGTGAAGGCGCGCCTGAACATTCTGATCTCCGGTGGTACGGGTTCCGGAAAGACGACATTGCTCAACGCCCTGAGCTCGTTCATTCCTGGCGATGAGCGCCTTGTGACCATCGAGGACGCCGCCGAGCTTCGGCTCCAGCAGGACCACGTGGTGCGCCTCGAAACGAGACCGCCGAACTCGGAAGGCCGCGGTGAAGTCGTCGCTCGCGACCTCGTGAAGAATGCATTGCGCATGCGCCCGGACCGCATCATCGTCGGTGAGGTGCGCGGCGGCGAGGCGCTCGACATGCTCCAGGCGATGAACACGGGCCACGAAGGATCGCTCACGACGGTCCACGCGAACACGCCCCGCGACGCGCTGGCGCGTCTCGAGACAATGATCCTCATGGCCGGAACGAACCTGCCGAACCGGGCCATGCGTGAGCAGGTGTCGTCGGCGCTCGACTTGATCATTCAGGCGTCGCGACTGTCGGACGGATCGCGCCGTATCGTGAGCGTCACCGAGGTCACCGGTATGGAAGGCGAAATCGTGACGACGCAGGAGATCTACCGGTTCCGCCGTCGCGGCATTTCTCCGGAAGGCAGGATCGTCGGGCAGTTCGAGGCGAGTGGGGTCAGGCCGCAGTTTACCGAGCGTCTCCGCGTCGCAGGGGTGGAACTTCCGGCCCGGATGTTCGAAGGGGTCGACTGATGACTCAGCTGTTGATCCTCGCCGCGGTGTTTCTTGGCACCGTCGGCGTCCTGATCGGTGGGTACCTGTACGTCAACCGGCAACGGCTCTCGGCAGCCGATGCCGCCATGCGCCGCCTGCGCGAGCGCGAGGGAAACACTCCGGCTAGCGCGCGGAGCATCATCCGCGACGCGAACGTCAGCGATCTCCCGGCGCTCGATCGGCTGCTCGCGGGGCGCGGGATCACGTCGTGGATCGCTGAGCAGATCCAGAGAGCGGGGGACAATGGAACGCCGGGCGCGTTTGTGCTGCGCGTCATCGTGTTTACGATCCTGGGCTATCTGATCGGCTGGATCTTCCGCGGTTCGATCGTTGGGCTGCTTGGCGCGGTGATCGGGTTCATGATGCCGATCACGCTGCTGCGCTCGAAGCAGCGCAAGCGCCTCTCGATGTTTCGGGATCAGTTGCCGGACGCGATCGACATGCTCGTGAGTGCCATGAAGGCCGGGTATTCGTTTCAGGCCGCCATGAAGTTCATCGGTGAAGAGGTCCGCGACCCGTTGGGCCCCGAGTTCTCGAGGTTCTACGAGGAGCAACGACTCGGCATGGAGGTCCGCACGGCCCTTCTCGCGTTACAAGGACGTATTGATTCATTGGACCTGAAGATGTTCGTCACCGCCGTGCTCATTCAGCGCGAGACGGGCGGTAACCTCAGCGAGGTGCTTGGGAACATCGGGACGCTCATGCGCGAGCGTGCGGCGCTCAAGGCAGATATCGAGACGTTGACCGCGGAATCGAAGCTGTCCGCACGCATTCTCTCGCTGCTTCCGGTCATTGTGTTCATCCTGGTGAATGTGATCAGCAGGGACTTCATGGCTCCGATGCTGGCCAGTCAGACCGGGATCGCCGTGCTGGTCGGCGCGGCGTTTTCGGTGATGCTGGGCTACTGGTCAATGATGAAGATCGCGGACATCGATATCTGAGGCGACCATGCCAATTTCCGTAATCATCTTCGTCGTCATTGGCGTGATCGCGGTGATCGTCGGGGGCTTCGCGCTCGTGACGATTGCCCAACGACGCGCGGTGCTCGCCCGCGCTGGCGCGATGGACGAGGCGGCGCCGTCGATTGCCCTGCGGCCTATGAAGGACCGGCAGCAGGGACGCTTTCGCGAGTGGCTGCTCGAGTCGCTGCCTGGAAATCCCGAGGACGACACGAAATCGCAGGAAAAGATGGTGCAGGCGGGTTACGACACCCCGACGGCGCCCGCGACGTTCTTCCTGATTCGCGTCGGGTTGTTCGTCATCATCCCGCTCATGGCATACGTCGTCGCGCCTCGATCGAGCTTCGCCATATTCTGGTTCTCGATGGCGATGTCGGTGTTTTTCGCCTGGATTATCCCGGTGGGCTTTCTGGACCGCATGGTCCGGCAGCGGCAGGAGCGTATTCGCCACTCGGTTCCCGATGCGCTCGACCTCATGGTCGTCTGCGTCGAGGCGGGGATCAGCCTGGACGCCGCCATTCTGCGTGTGGCTCGTGAGGTACGCCTGGCGCACGCCGATCTGGCGCACGAGCTGGCAGTGGTCAATCGAAAGACGAATGCTGGTATCCCAAGGGACGTCGCGCTCCGCGGCCTCTGGCAGCGAACGGGCGTCGAGGAGATTCGGACGCTCGTGTCGAGTATGATTCAGAGCGAGAAATGGGGTACGAGCATTGCGACGGTGCTTCGGGTGTCGGCGGAAACGCTGCGGCGAAAACGCCGGCAGTATGCCGAAAAGAAGGCAAAGCAGGCCCCGCTCAAGATGACGATGCCGCTCGTGCTGTTCATTCTGCCGGCACTGTTCGTCGTCATCATGGGTCCGGCGTTGGTGCAGGTGATGACGGAGTTCGGTAAGATCGGGCAATGATGCGCGTCGGGGCGCGACTACGCACACCGAGAGGATACCTCTCGGAGGGAACGATGCTGAAACCAGGAAATCGCAGGGGCATCTTCGTCGTGCTATTCGGCCTGCTGTTCGTGGTGCTGATGGGCGCCGCGGCGATGGCGATCGACATGAGCCGCATCTGGACGATGCGGAACGAGCTGCAGTCCTCCGCGGACGCCGGCGCGTTGGCAGGTGCCATCCAGCTCTCGACGCCGCACAATCCGACCTACGTCACCGACTCTGCGACCGCTATAGCGCGGATGAACCGCGCGTTGTACGACCTCGTTCAGGTCGATCTGGTCGAGACGGGCTACTGGGACGACCCCACCGCGACGTTCGATCCCGCGTCGACGGCGACGCACAATGCAGTGCGGGTGGTAGTCAGTCACGGCACCAACAAGTTGATCATGGGGCTGTTCGGCATTGCCGCCCCGCGCGTGCATGCGCGCGCGATCGCGTGGGCGAATGCGCCGGTGACCAACACCACCTGCCTGCGGCCGTGGTCCGTCCCCTATGTCATCCTGATGCAGAAGGTGAATCAGAAGCGGCTCCAGCTCGCCGCGACCGACCCGCAATACAACCTGCCATTCAACGACGGGTACAACGGCCCGCAGAACCTGACGCGCCCGTTCACGGACCTGGATCGCAACGTTCTCAACAACTCCATGACCCCGGCGGAGCGCGAGTTCTCCCTCAAGATCGGCTCGGGAAACGGCAACCAGAGCGGTGTGATGGACCCCCCGCCCGGTGCCACGCAACCAGGGCAGTACCAGGCCGTCAAGCTTCCGCGAAAGCGCTCCGCCGCTGGGACGCTGAATCCGGATGGTCAGCCGCCTCAGGGCGGCGCGCAGTGGTACCGGGAGAACATTGAAGGGCTGCACTGCTATCCCATTGGGATCGGCGACGTCCTCGAAGTCGAGACGGGGAACATGGTTGGACCGACGATCATGGGCGTCGAGAAGGAAAACCCGGGTGACCAGAACTACGTCTGCGACAAGATCGTCGGCAGCAAGAACAACGATCCGGAAGACACCCCCACGACCCACGGCGATTGCAAGAACAGTAGCGGCGGCGTCGGCGTGGACGTCAAGGCCGCGTTCCACCTCTGCAGTTCCGGGTGCAATGGCCAGGCGGAAGTCACGGTGCAGATGCTCGGATCGTTCACGCTGAAGAAGGTCTATCCCGACGGCGACAACGGGCAGACCCCGTTGTGGGAAAAGGCGCAGATCGTCGGCGAGTTCAAGCCGATTCTGGGAACGGGCCCAGTGGGCCCGGGTCCGACGTCGATCCGTCGTATCATTTTGGTTCGTTAGGCGCTCGCCTCATGAACTCTCGCCGTTGGGTTCCGGCGGCTGCGTGTGCGCTCGCGACCGTCGCGGGCGCCGCCTCCCATGCCGGGGCGCAAACGCCACGGATTGCGCCGCCGCCGCCATGCAGAGCAGTCGGTACGGGGCCGCTCGTCGCGTTGACCGCGCGCCCGCCGGTACCGAACGCCGCCGTCGTGGTCATGTTGCCGCTCGAGGCTCGAATTGCCGAAGTCTCGCAGGTTCATTTGGCGAGCGCCGTCGCTGTTGGCGTTGCCGATCGCCTGCAGGCCGTGCCGGGCGTCGTGGTGCCCACGGCGTGGAGCACGGAGCGCGCGTGGGCCGAAGCCGGTGGACGGATCGACCGCCTCGGGGAGATGCTCGGTGCCCGATATGTCGTGACGGGTACCGTCACCTCGCAGCGCACCGGAGCGGCCGTCACGGTCCGCGTGTTCGAGAAGGACCAGGAATCGCCGAAGTGGGAGCGAGAGTTCGTCTATCCAGAGACACCCCTTCGCGCGATCCAGGAGGAAGTCGCCGCGGCGCTCCTCACGACGGTCGGGCTGACGGCTGGGGGCCGGAACAGTGGCGACCTGTTCGCCGACGCGGAGACCTACGATGACGTCGCGTTAGGCGACTACTACCTATCCCAGCACGATGCGTGGGCTCCGGACTCCGCCCGGCGCGCGTACGAACGGGCGCTCGCTCGCGACCCACGGTCCGCGCCGCTCCTGGCCCGGCTGGCTCGCGCCTACGCGGCGTCGCTCGAGCGGACGGGGCGGGCGGCGCCGTACTCAGCACCGAACGCGTTGCGTGAAGCCACCAATCTCGTGAATCGGGCACTCGCCGCCGACAGCACGCTCGCCGATGCGTGGACGGCTCGCGCCGTGCTCGATCGGGTTCGCGATCCGGGGCAATATGCGGGTGCCCTGCGGGCCCACGAGCGTGCGGTCGCGCTCGCGCCCAGGAACGCCGACGCCCGACACGAGTACGCCGTGACGCTCGTGCGGCTGGGACGCGACCACGGTGCCGAAACGCAGCTGCGCCAGTCAGTCGCTGTGGACCGCGACCGCGCTCCGTCATTGCGTTTGTTGGCGGAGCTGGAGTACCTGGCGCACCGCTTCGAGAATGCCTGCGCTCTGGTGAACGCCAGCATCGGCGCTGACTCGTACGATCCGCTGGCCTACGCCCTCCGCGCTCGCGTCCGCATGCGGTTGGACGAATTCCGCGATGCCTTCAGTGACGCGGAAACCGCACGTCGACTGAGCGGCGCCGCGTGGGGCGAGACGCTCGAGTTCTATCTGACGGCCGTCGCGCGGGATTTCGACGCGTCGCGCGCCGAGTCGCGCCGGCTGTCGAGCATCAAGCTTCGCTCGGGAGTTACGCTCGGTGTCCCGGAAGCTGCGTACCTCGGGATGGGCATGAGCGCCGTCGGGAATCGCGACAAGGCGTTCGATGCATTGTCGCGCGCCCGCCCACGTGGCGCCGAGTTCCGGATGGCCCTCCGCGATCCGGGGTTCGATCGCCTGCGGTCGGATCCGCGGTTCGCACGAATGCTCCGCGGCGAACCACCGGTGCCTGCGGAGCGCGCAGCCAGCGCGGGCGACGGGGCGTCGGGAGTGCGTTAGGCGCCGCTCACAGGCGGTACGTCGGTCGGCGACGTGCCGTCGCGCGCCGGAAGGAGAAGGAGCGCGATCAGCGCCGGGACGTAGATCAGCCAGAACACCCACGGCTCCGCGATAGCGACGCTCGCGGTGGACGCTCGGCTCGGGTACCACTGCCACCAGGCGACCCAGCTGAGCGCCGACAGCGCCACGGACCGCCAAACCGTATTCGGGACGAGCCAGAGCGGTAGCTGGTCGTAAAACAGCGACAGCTGGGGCGTTACTGCCATGGCGAGAAAGAGACGACCCTCGCGACGGCGCCAGCGCACGGCGCCAGCGAGCAGGATCAGGCCAGCGAACCCGCGAAACAGCGGGCCCTTGTATCTCGGCGCTGCGGTCAGCGCCTCGCGCCAGTCGACCGGCCATGACGGCATCAGCAGGACGCTCAGCCCGATGAATGCCGCGGCGGCAACACCGCCCCGGACGCTCGGGCGATAGAGCCATGCGACAAGACCAAGGTTTGGCTTTGCCGTCGCGAGGAATTGCAAGGCTGGGAGCAGCGCTGCGGCCGTGACGATCGGCGACCACTGACACAGCACCGCCGCCATGCAGAACGGAGCGCTGGCGAACAGCGGAAGCCTGACGAGAGCGTCCCGCGACGCAGTGAGGCCAAACGCCAGCAATGCCGCGGAAAGGCCGAAAAAGATCGTTCCGGCCAGCACCGGACCAAACGGAGCGACTGGCGTGGTGGCAATCGCTGCCGTGAGTGGGTAGAACAGCCCGACGTTGAACGGATAGGGTCCGGTGGCCTGGATGACCTGGTATGGGTTGTTGCCTTCCAGTAAGACGCGCGCCGCTCGCCACGGCCATGTGAAGTCCTTGGCGAGATGCTGAGGGGCGACGACCAGGGAGAAATACGTGATGAACGCGCCCCAGCACCCCAGCGCCCCGGACACTATCAGCCGTGTCGGCAAGGATACTCGTGCGGTCACGTCCGACCGCGCCGTGTCACAAGAGCGAAGAGCCGTGCGATGGACTTCGGGACTTCGCCCTCGTTAGGCCGGCGAAGAATCATCACGACGGTCGGAAGGTAGACGAGCAGCACGGTGAGTCGTCCAACGAGCTCTCCCCATACGCTGAGCGTCCGTTCAGGGTTCATGAAGACAATCGCGAAGAACACGACCAGTGTGAGCGCCGACAACGTGAGCGCTTCGCGAAATGTCTTCGTCGCCGAGAACACGAGGACGTGGTCGTAGAAACCCGGCGTTTGCGGCATGACGGCGAGTGCGGTCAGCAGGCGGGCTTCCGGTCGACGCCACCGCAACAGGGCGAGGAGCAGCAGGAAGCCGCCGGGCCGTGTGAGCGGCGATCGAAAATGCGGCGCGCTTCTGACGTTGGCGAGCCACTGCCGCGGCCAGTCCGGGAGGATGAGAAAGCTGGCTGCGATCAGTATCGCCGAGCCGGCGAGCATGATGAGCAGCGCCCGATCCGTCCTGGACTGGGCGGCCATCGCGACTCCGATGTTCGGCTTGGCGACCGCGACCCAGCCCAGCGCGGGAAGGAGCATGGCGGCAAGCTGAAGGTTCGACCACTGGCAGAGCTCGACCGCGGTTACGAACGAGATGCTGATGAACAGCGGCCAGCGCGCGAACCCTTCCTTCGAGATCGCGAAGGCGAGCAGGCCACCGGACAGGCCGGCGAAAACGACCCGGGCAGCCAGCACCGGGAGGAGCCCCAGCGGGGCGACGATGAGCAGAGCCGGGAGCGGGTAGTACAACGGCCAGCTCCACGGGTACTGTTTGCCGGGGCCAACGACGTCGTACGGGTTCTGCCCATGCAGAATGGCGGCGGCTCCTCCCCACGACTGGTCGAAGTCACTGGCGAAATCGGGATTGGCCAGCCCGAACGCCAGCACGTACAGACCGCACGCAATTCCGACAGCCAGCGCGAATGCGAGTCGCATTCGCCTGGAGGGCGTAAGTTGAGCGGGGAGCGCGCTGGCTGACATTACGTTCTTCGGAAGGCGACGTGACGAGCGGTGGGGATGGATGCGACCGTACCGAGCTCACACGGTTCGCCCGATAGATTGGTAACAGCGCAGCCGGTTGCGAATGCGCAGCTTACACGCAACTACTTCAGCGGTCGAGTCGTCTGTATTCGAACGCGGAGGAGGAGCGGTTGACGGCAATCGGACGACATCTCGTGCCCCAGTCACCCACAGTCGCCGCCGACGTCTGCCACCTCTGTGGCGGTGACGGTCGCGCGGTGCTGCGCGAGCACGGAGGGCACCAGATCGTCGAATGCCGGACCTGTGGGCTCCGGTACCTGTATCCTCAACCGTCGCTGCAGGAGACGGAGGAGCTGTACTCGGAGCATTATTTCCAGAGCACGGATGCGCTGGGGCGTGGGTACGAAGGGTACACGGACCAGGCGGACAACCTGCGCGCGACGTTTCGGGACCGCCTCAAATTGCTCCCGTCGCCACGGCCGGGGCAGCGGTTACTCGATGTGGGGGCCGCGGCGGGCTATTTCGTCGAACAGGCGCGGATCGTCGGGTGGGACGCCGAGGGGATCGAGCCTAGCAAATGGGCGGTCGCGCACGCACGCGACCAGGTGCGAGTCCCGGTGCGCGAAGGCATCCTGGACGCGAACAGCTACCCGCCCAACGCCTTCGATGTGATAACGTTCTGGGAGGTCATCGAGCATTTGCCCGACCCGCGCGGGTTTCTGACCCAGGTGGCCAGGGTTGCGAAGCCTGGAGCGATGGTTTTCCTCTCCACACCCGATTCCGGCAGTGCCGTTGCGCGTCTTCTGGGCCGGAACTGGCTCGGATGGCGCAAGGTGCCCGAGCATCTCTACTTCTTCGACAAACGATCGCTCTCCCGATTGCTCGACGAGGCTGGACTCGAGGTCGTGGACACCCGCTACGTGACGCTGACCGTGACGTGGCCGTATGCGCTGGAACGGCTTGGCGCGTCGTTAGGCGTCGGTCGGTCGGCCTTCGGCGCGCTTGCCGGTTTGCTACGGCGTCGCAGCGTTCGCATCAACTGCTTCTACGACCTCATGGTCGTGGCGCGGGTTCGGAAATAAGCGTGGGTCATTCCGTTCACGCGCAGTCGGGAAACGCGGTCGATATACCGAGCCTGTCGGTGGTTCTCCCGTGCTACCGATCCGCGATGCTGGCAGAAACGTCCGCCGCTCTGCTGGCCGACTATCTGACGGACGTCGGTGTGAGCTACGAGATCATCGTCGTCGACGACGGGGGCGGAGACTTCCGCGATGACGCGTTCGCGGATCGCGACGACGTCAGGCTGCTCAGGCTCGAACGGAACCGCGGCAAGGGAGCGGCGGTGCGCGCCGGCATGCTTGCCGCCCGAGGCGACGTGCGCGTGTTCACTGACGTGGACCTGCCGTACGACCTGGACCTCATTCTGCTCATGCGCGAGTGTATTCGCGCCCAGGGGTATCATCTCGTCATCGGCGACCGAACGCTGCTCGGTTCGTCCTATTCGGAAGTGACATCCCCGAGGCGGAAAGCGGCATCGGCCCTGTTTTCGGCGTTCGTCGGCCGCATCGTGACCGGTGGCTTCTTCGACACGCAGTGCGGACTCAAAGCCGTTCGTGGCGACCTGGCGGATTTATTGTTTCCGTTGCAGCAGATCGACCGGTTTGCGTTCGACGTCGAGCTGATGTACCTCGCGCTGAAGCATCGGTTGGACATCAAGCGCATTCCGGTCCAGCTTCGCAACAATCAAACGTCGACCGTCCGCCTGTTTCGCGACTCGGCCCGAGGTGTCACGGACGTGTTTCGCATCAAGTACCACCAATTGCGCGGCCATTACCGAGATGAGGCGATCGACCGGCTGCTGCACGCCGAGTTCGTCGCGATGCGGCAGCGGGTGGTCGACGGGACCGGTCGATGTGAGGACGTGAGCACGGAGCCTCCGGCACTCACGGCGCGATCACGGTGACGCCTCGCCCAGCCACCGATTCGCCGACGGACCTCGTCATCCTGGCGCCCGTATTCAATGACTGGCCGGCGGTGCGACTGCTGCTCCCTCGGCTGGACACGGAGCTGGCGAAGCATCGACTCCGCGCGCGTGTTGTGCTGGTCAACGATGGCTCGTTCGTGCCGCCGCCGGCGGTGCTCGTGGATGAGGAGCTCAGCGCGATAAGCCAGTTGCGCGTGTTGTCGCTAAGGCGCAACCTGGGACATCAGCGTGCGCTCGCAGTCGGCCTCGCGTTCGTGCATGCGCAGATGCCGTGCTCGGCAGTCGTGGTCATGGATGCGGATGGCGAGGACGACCCCGCCGATGTCCCCCGACTCGTGGCCGAGCTACGGGGAGGTGGAGACGGCGCGATCGTTTTCGCGCAGCGAATCCGACGTTCCGAGGGACTCGTGTTCGCCTTGCTCTACCGGCTGTACCGCGCGATGCACCGCCTCCTAACGGGGATCTCCGTGCAGGTGGGCAACTTCAGCGTCGTCCCATTCGCGCTGCTCGATCGCCTCGTGGTGGTCTCCGACCTCTGGAATCACTACGCGGCAGCGGTCTTTCAATCGCGGCTGCCTTACCGGATGGTGCCGACGCAGCGCGGACGCCGATTGTCCGGCGAGTCGTCGATGAACCTCGTGTCCCTCGTCGGTCACGGATTGAGCGCCATCGCTGTCTTCGCGGATCGCGTGGGCGTTCGCATCCTGATCGCCGCGATCGCGACGTTGCTCGCGACCATTCTGGGACTTGGTATCGTCGTCGGCCGATCGCTGGTGACGCACGCCGCGCCTGCGTCCTGGATACTCGTCGCGGCCGTCGTGGCGCTCGTTGTCGTCGTGCAGACGATCGCAACGGCGAGCCTGTTCGTGCTGCAGGTGTTGTTCGCGCGCGGGGGAGCGTCGTTCATCCCCGCGCGCGACTATCAGTTCTTCGTGAATTCGGATGACCTCGTCGCCGCCCGCGCCGAACGCGCAGTATAGCTACGTCGGCCAGGAGCTCGACCTGTTCGCGCGCGCGGCGAACTGGAAGGCGTACTTCCGGTCGGTGCTCGCGCCGTTCATCCGCGGCGACGTGCTGGAGGTCGGCGCCGGGATCGGCCAGACCACGCGTCACCTGTGTGATGGCCGCCAGCGATCTTGGATGTGCCTCGAGCCGGACCCCGCGCTCGCCGAGCGGCTCGCGGCGGATGCCGACGTCCGGGCGCTCGAGCCAGGGCCCGTCGTGCAGGTGGGGACGACGGAGTCGTTAGGTGCCGGCTTCCGGTTCGACGCGATTCTCTACATCGACGTGCTCGAGCACATCGAGCACGACGGAGAAGAGCTCGAGCGGGCCAGCACGCTGCTCGCGCCAGGTGGCGCGCTGATCGTGCTGTCGCCCGCATTCGCGTTCCTCTACAGCGATTTCGACCGATCGGTCGGGCATTTTCGGCGCTATACGGCGCAGACACTTGCGGCCGTGATGCCCGAGGGTCTCCGGCGTCGGCGCCTCCACTACCTCGACAGCATCGGCTTTCTCGCGTCTCTGGCGAACCGCGTTTTGCTACGTCAGGCAATGCCGTCCGCACGACAGATCGGGTTCTGGGATGGCCGCATCGTGCCGGTCTCCCGCGTGACGGATCCGCTCGTAGCGCATCGATTCGGACGTTCCGTCGTCGGAGTGTATGAGCGCAGTTGAATCGGCGGCCGCGTCGGCCGTGCCCTCGATGGTGCGTGAAGGGGCCGGTAACGCGGACGCACGGGCGATCCCATGGCGCGAATCGCTGGTGTTCGCCGCGGGGCTCGCTGCCCTCGCTGCGCTCGAGCTCGTGCTGCTCCGTGCCGGTGCCGCACTGTCGCGACCGCTCTGGCTCGACGAGATCCACACATATCTCCTGGCGACCGATCAAACCGTGATCGAAAGCCTGCGGAGCCTTGCTGCCGGCGCGGACTACAACCCGCCCGCGCTGTATCTGCTCTACCGCGCGGTAGCCATGATGGCTGGAGGATTGACCGAGGTCACGATGCGACTTGTGGCACTCGTCTCGGTCCTCGCCGCGCTCGGAGTCACCTACGGATTGCTGCGCACGGAATACCGCCGCATGCCGGCGGTTCTCGCCATCGTGGCCACATGGGCGCACCCCGTCGTGGTCAACGTCGCGTTCGACGCGCGATTCTACGGCCCGTGGCTGTTCGGTGCGGCGTGGCTCGTCGTCGAGGCGTATCGCAGGCTCGAGTCGACGCGATCGACGGACTGGTGGGGCGCTGCGAGGCTCGCCGTGGTCTCCGTGTTCGTCTGCACCATTCACTACTTCGGCGTCCTGTCCTGGGGAGCCGTCATGATCGTCGCTGTGACGCGTGGCGGCTTCCGGCGCGCACTCGCGGCGATGGCGCCGGCTATTGCCGGTCCGATCGCGCTCGCCTGCTGCCTGCCGCTCTACCGTGGTCAGCGAGGTGTGCTGACGGTGCCGACGTGGATCCCCGATCCCTCGGTCGGCGACGTGCTCTTTTTGTTGGGCGTCGTGCTCCTGCCGGTCGCGACCATCATCGCGCTATCGGCGTGGGGGCTCAACGTCGCGCTCCTGCGAATAACGAAAAAGCGTGAGCGCGGTCATGTCAGGTGGGCCGCCGGGCTCGCGTCGTATCTGCTGATGGGACAGGTCATCGTGCCGTTGACGCTGGCGGTCTTCTCCCTCGTGGTGCAGCCGGCGACCCAACCGCGCTACTGGATCGTTGCCGCGCTCGCCGTCGCACCGCTGCTCGCTCGCGCGTTCTCGCGCGCCGGCGCCCTCGCGCCGCTCGCCGGGTTCGCGGCGCTCGTGTGCAGCGTCAGCGCCATGAAGAGCGAAGGCGACGTTGCCCGCCTTCGCGCGCAGGTCGTCGCGGAGGACATCGAGCAGATCGACCGCCTCACCGAGCCGGGATCGCTCATCGTGACACGTCGGAGGCACACGCTGTATCCGCTCCTCCGCGCCAGGCCGGCGCTCGCCGCCCGGCTCGCGTACCTCGACGCAACGCCCGCATATCCGGGCGATCGGTTCGCCATCGTCGAGCGCGACGCCGCACGTGCCCACACACGGATCTACGGGTTCCCGCGCATCGAGAGCTCGGTGGACCTCGCCGCGCGCGACGCGTTCTACCTGATCGAGCTGGATCCCTCCCAGGCGCCCACGCCGAGTGAGTTTCCGCGGGACAGTATCGCTCGCGTCGGGCACCGCCTGTTCCGCCTGCAACGTCGTTAGGCGACGTCGTGTCCGAACCGTCCGATGGAACGTCCCGGCCGCCCTTGTGGGCGCGCCTGGCCATTGCCGTGGCACTGGCCCTGCTCGCCGCCTGGGAATGTTATCGCCGGCTCGGCGCCCATCCCGAGCTGAACGCGCTGGACTTCACCTATCCGTGGCGTGCGGCAGGCCATCTGCTCGCGGGGCGCGACCCGTATCAGCACATGCCTCACGCGCCATACACGCTCGGCGGACCGTTCCTCTATCCGCTGCCAACGGCGATACTGGTGCTCCCCTTCGCCGATTGGTCGGTTCGCACGGCTGGAACGGTGTTCACCTCGATCTCGGTGGGACTGCTCACGTTCGCGCTGACGTCGCGCGCCTACTGGCCGCTGCTGATGCTGCTCTCTGCTCCGTTCTTTCTCGCCCTGTGGAACGTGCAGTGGTCCATGCTGCTCATCGCAGCAGCGCTGTTGCCGGGGATCGGCTGGCTCGGTGTGGCCAAACCCAACCTGGGCATGGTCGTATTTGCGCACCGTCCCCGCTGGAGCACGGCTCTGGGCGCCATCGCGCTGCTCGCCGCCGGCCTTGCGATCAACCCCGCGTGGCCTCGTGAGTGGGTCGAGCATCTCGGGCGGCAACCAAGCCCGCATCCTCCCACGGTCCTGTGGCCGTTCGGCTTCGTCGGGCTGGTGGGTCTCTTGCGGTGGCGGACGCCCGGGGGCCGCGTGCTCGCCGCGCTGACGCTCGTACCCTCGAGCGCGTGGTTCTACGACCAGCTCTTCCTGATGCTCGTCGCGAAAAACTGGAAGCAGTCCGTCGTCCTCGGAGCGCTTTCCTGGGCAGCGTTCATCCTCGTGCTGGCAACGCAGGCGCCGATCAATCTTATCGACCCGGAACGGGCACGCGGGGTGCAACGCATCCTCGTGTTAGGCACCTATCTGCCGGCCGCGATTCTCGTGTACCGTCAGCCCAACATGGGTTCGATCCCGTCGTGGCTCGAGCGCTTGGTCGCGACGTGGCCCGCGGGGCTGCGGGGCCGGCGTGAGCCGGACGAAGCGATAGTGCCTGCCGGCGACTGAGCCGCGCAGTGTCCGGCATGCGGCGAGGGGGTCAGCGCGCCTCGCGGACCCAGCGGGCCACCTCGAACATCGTCGGACGCTTGCCGTACATGAGCAGCCCCGTGCGATAGATCCGAGCGGCGATCCACACGGCGATGTAGCACCCTGCCGCGAGCGCGAAGATGGATGCGGCAACCTCCCAGGCCGGCACGCTCACCGCGCTCATGCGCAGCGGCATCACGATCGGCGACGAGAAGGGAAGCCAGGTGAGCAGGTTTGCCAACTTGCCGTCGGGCGCGTTGAGCACCGGCTGAAGGAACATGATGCTGATGATCAGCAGCATCACGATCGGCAGCTGCGCCTGTTGTGCTTCCTGCTCACTGTTCACCATCGCCCCGACGGCCGCGAAGAGCGCCGCATAGAACGTGTAGCCGAGCAGGAAGAAGACAACCAGTAACACAACGAGGCTGAACGAGATCGACGGAAACTGAATCGGCGCGGCGTCGATGCCCATCATGGACAGCAGACGAATCCGGTACTTGGCCATCGCGAACCCGGCGATGACCCATATGACCATCTGCGTGAGGCCCACCGCGCCGACGCCCAGGACCTTGCCGGCCAGCAGCACCGTCGGCTTGACGCTCGACACGACGATCTCTGCGACGCGGGTCTGCTTCTCTTCGATCACGCCGCGCAGCACGTTCTGCCCGTAGATGAAGATCGTCACGTAGAGCAGCATGGCGATCGAGATCGCGATCAGGACGCTGATCTGGCCCGATCCACCACGACCGGTGGGGGTGATACGCTCCGGACGCAGTTCGAACGACATGCTCTTGAGCCGATCGGCCTCTGCCGGAGGGACGCCCGCCGAACGAAGCTGCTGCGCGAGCACCTCTCGCGTGACGGCGACCTCGATGCGGCGCATGTCCGAAATTGACGTCGCGTTCCGGCCGGCGTACCGTGCGCCGCGTCCGGCGAGCGTCCGCGGATCGAGCACGAGAAATCCCCGGAGGTCCGTCGCGAGCACGTCCTTCGTGGCCTTGTCCTCCGCCGCCGCGAGACCAGCCGGATCGACACTGACTACCTGCGTGCGCGACGTGTCTCCGAACGCGCCGCCGTTCAACTCGTTCGCGACCCGCCGCCCAACTTCGGTTCCGGTGGCGTCGAGGATGCGGATCCGCGCCACGTCAACCGAACCGCGAGACCGCATCGCCGCGTAGGCCGGCAGATACATCAGGGCGCCGAACAGCAATGGGCCGAATATCGTCGCGATCGCGAACCAGCGGCTGCGCACGCGCTCGAGGTATTCCCGCTGGATGATCGCCCACGTCTTCCGCATTGTGCCCCGATCCGTCGTGCGAGTTGGCGAGTGATCGCGAGAGGTTTTTATGGCGCGCGGTCAGCGGTATTTGGCGATCGTGCCCCAGATCGCGAAGAACGAGCTCACCGCGAAGAGCAGGACGAGCAGAAGATCCGCGCGTGTAAACCGTTCGCGTACCGTAGCGGGCTCGGAGTCGTTGGGACGAGTCAGCACGATGCCCACCGCTGGAAGATACATGAAGAGCACGGAGAGCGTGGTCACGCGGGTGCCATACGTGGCGTCGGCGGCGAAGCCGAGCCCTGTGACGAGTGCCAGGAACGCGACGTTCGCACTGAGCCCGAGCGCGGTGCACTGGCGGAGACCAATGGGCACCGCGAACAACGGGACGGCGTCGTACAGGCTCGGTGTCTGGGGAATGCACGCGAGCAACATGATCAGCCAGGCTTCGCGTCGCCGCCAACGCAGCAGAACGAGCGGAATCAGAAAGCCGCCGAAGCGGAGGACGGCCGGCGCGTTGTCCGTTTTTCGCGCAACCACCTCTCGCCACTGAGCGACCCACGTCGGCTCGAGCACGAAGGAGACGACCGTCATCAACGTGGCGCCGATGGCGCCGGCGAGGATCGTCGTCCGTAGGTTTCGCGATACCGGGACCAGCGACATCCCGATGTTCGGCTTGGCGACACCGAGCCACGCGAGTGCCGGGAAATAGGCTGTCGCGAGCAGCAGCGGGGAGGACTGACCACGCGCGAGGGCGATCAGGGCTGGGGCGGTCAATAGTGTCACGAGCTTCGCCCGGTCGTTGCGGACAAACGCGGCCGCCAGCAGCGCCGCCGAGGCCGCGGCGAACAACGCTCGGGCCGCGAGCAGCGGAGCGAGCGCGAACGGCATCGCGACGATGACCGCCGGCATGGGGTAGAACAGGTAGTCCCAGTCGAACGCCCGGCCCGGGCCGACAGCGGTGTACGGACTGATGCCTGCCCAGGCAGCCCGCGCGCCATGCCAGAGCTGGTCGAAGTCGGATACCGTCGGCGACGTTGTGCCGCGCACGAGGACCAGGGCGGCTGCCAGTGCACCGGCGACGAGGCCTATGAGGACCGCGGTCGGCCAACTCGCGGGCTCAGGACGCGGTGCTGCCGCGACGTTCTCGGTCATGGTCGAGAGACGATCGAAGGCCGAGATCCGGCAGCACGGGAGCCGAGCGACAGCGGGCGTAGCGCAACGCCCGGCCGCGCCCGCTCGTCTGGAACGAGGAAGCGTGCGACATTCCGTTTCTGGCGCACGCCTCGGACTGCGCAGCGACTCTTCGCCTTTCCACCTCGACGATGACTGATACCGCGTCCCGCGATCGCACCGGTTCGCTGAGTGGCCGCGCCAGCTGGCGCGGTCACGTCGCGATCGCGCGCGTGGATCATTGGTTCAAGAACGTGTTCGTGTTGCCGGGCATCGTCGTTGCGCTCGGCACCGACCCGTTCGTGGATCGATCGGGGCTCGGTTGGCGAATCCTCATCGGGTTGATTTCGGTGTGCCTGATTGCGTCGAGCAATTACACGCTCAACGAGTTGATCGATGCGCCGTACGATCGACACCACCCGACGAAGCAGAGTCGGCCGGTCCCATCCGGTCGCGTGAGCGTCCCACTCGGCTACGTCCAATGGTTGGTCCTGATGGCCGCGGGGGCAGCGCTCGCGTGGACGGTCTCGGGTCGGTTCACGGTGGCCGTGCTCGCACTATGGGTCATGGGATGTGTCTACAACATTCCGCCGGTCCGCAGCAAGGACTTGCCGTACGTCGATGTGCTGAGCGAAGCGGTGAACAACCCCATTCGGATGCTCGCCGGGTGGTTCATCGTGACCAGTGTGACCGTGGCGCCGGCGTCCCTGCTGCTCAGCTACTGGATGATTGGCTGCTACTTCATGGCGTTGAAGCGCTTCGCCGAGTATCGCAACATCGCCGATGCCGGACGCGCCGCGGCATATCGCAGGTCCTTCCGGTATTTCACGAGTGAGCGCCTGCTCGTGTCGGTGATGTTCTACGCGGCGGCCGCCATGCTGTTCTTCGGTGCTTTCTGTATGCGGTATCGCCTGGAGCTCATTCTGGCATTTCCCGCGATCGCCCTCGTGATGGCGGTCTATCTGCACGTGGCGCTCAAGGAAAACAGTGCGGCGCAGAATCCCGAGAAGTTGTACCGCGAGCCGGCGCTGATGTCGTCGGTCGTCCTGGCTGCCCTGTTGATCATGACGCTCCTCAGCATCGACCTGCCGATCATGCAGCGCATCTTCACCCCTACGGCGCCGACCACGCGTGGCGGCGTCGGCGCTCCCTTCAGCCCGGGGTCGCGTTAGGCGTGCCGACGTCGTCCATCGTGACGTCGGATGAGAACAGCGCGCCCCCCGGCCGGCTGCGGCGTTTCCTGATCGCGTTCGGGATCGGTCTGTTCGCCGCGGGCGCATCCTGGTTCGCGACGCACCGCGTTGCGTTCGGCGCCCCTCCCGATTTCCACTGGACGTGGTTGGCCGCCAAGGCACTGCTCAACGGGCAGAATCCCTATGAGGAGGGGTCGTTCTATCCGTTGCCCGCGTTCCTCGCCGCGGTACCTTTCACACTTGTCGCATCGGACGTCGCGACGGCCCTGTTCTCGGGGGTAACGAGCGCCATCCTCGCGTGGGTCATTACACGCCGCTCGTACGAACGCCTGCCGCTGTTCCTGAGCGCCGCGTTCGCGCACGGGGCGGTGCAGGGCCAATGGTCGATGCTGCTCGCCGCGGCCGTGTTCGCACCATCGTTGTCTGCTTTCGGCGCCGTCAAGCCGAACATAGGCCTCGCTGTGCTGGCGTACCGACCCACGTGGCAGACGGCCCTCGCCATGCTCGCATTTGCGGCGTTAGGCCTGCTGGTGATGCCCGATTGGCCGCAACGTTGGCTGGCGGCTCTCGGAAGCACGCCGACGTCCGGAACGGGGATACATTCCTCGCCATTTCGATCTCCCGCGGGTGTCGTCGCGCTACTCGCCTTGATACGCTGGCGGCGGCCGGAAGCCCGCCTCTTCGCCGTCATGGCGGTCGTCCCGCAGTCGCCGTTCGTGTACGAGACGCTCCCGCTGTTCGCGGTTGCCCGAACGCGCTTCGAGACATACGCGCTCGTGATCGGGACCGATCTCGCTCTCGCGTATTACGCGCTCGCGCCGAAAAAGGACATGGGAGCGTTCTTTCACAACAACGGGATCGCCGTTTTCGTTTGCGTCTACATCCCGGCGCTGGTCCTGATTCTCAGGCGTCCGAACGAAGGGCGCCTGCCCGAGTTTCTCGAACGAATCGCGGGCGTCCTGCCACGGTGGCTCCGCGGGCGACCCGCCCTCGCCGCCTGATGGACGAGACCTACGCCAAACGCGCGATGCCGCGCCGCAGCACGGCCGCCGCCATCTCCACCTTGTAGCCGTTCTTCGACAGCGGCCGCGCGTCGTACAGCGCCCGCTCCGCCAACGTCGCGATGTCATCCTCCGACAGCCCACCAGACGCCACGTCCTCCTCCACCGACTCCGACACCCGCCACGGCTTCGGCGCCACTCCGCCGAGTACCAGCCTCACTCCACCGTCCACGCGCCGAACGGCCGCAAGCGACACCAGAGCGAAGTCCCACGACGCCCGCTGCATCACCTTCTCGTACGATTGCACACCGCCCGCGGACGCGCCCGGGATCTCGAGCGCGCTCACGTACTCGCCCGCCACGAGCACCGTCTCGTGGTCCAGGCGCTCGCTCGGCAGCACGAAGAACTCCCCAATGAGTACCTGCCTAACGGTCGACGCCCCGCGGATCTCCACCACCACGTCGAGCGCCGTCAGCGCCACCGCCGCATCGGACGGGTGAACGATGTAGCACGGCCCGCCGCTGAAGATCGCGTGATACTGGTTCTCGCCCGATGCTGCGGGGCACGTGTCGCCCCCGTTCTTGTGGCAGGCGATGCCGCTCCGCAGGTACCAGCAGCGCGGCCGTTGACAAAGATTGCCGGCGATCGTCCCCATCGTGCGAAGCGCCGGCGTGCCGACGCTCTCGCAGGCCTGGGCGAGGGCAGGGAACTGCTCCCGCACGCGCGCGTCACGAGCGAGCGTCGCGAGTTGGACCGATCCACCCACGCGCAGGCCGCCGTCATCCCGCCACGTCAGGGCGCGGGCGTCGGGAAGGCGAGTGAGGTCGACGAGCCGATCCGGATGCGTGAGATTCTCGCGGATGCACACCAGCAGGTCGGTGCCGCCGCCAAGCGGCACGGCGTTGGGCGCGGCGAGCTGGCGTTCCGCGTCGTCGTCGGACGACGCTCGGCTGTACGCGAACTGGTGTATCATCAAGCGGGAAACGGGAAACGGGAAACGGGACGACGGACTGCGGATGGGATTCGGCAACAAAGCTATGGCAAACGTGGCGCGACATCACGACCTCTTGCTTCGCATTCACTCGCGTAAGCGCCTCGGCGTAAGTCGTTGCGTTCATATCGTTGCGGCCACAGTACTCGTCTTGGCGGCATCCGTGGCATGCTCGGGTCGCGACGCGGGTGCCCGAGGCCAGGGAGCGGATGGCACCCCTGCGGATTCGACAGCCGCCTCGTCGGGTCCGCAGTCCCCAGTCTCCGGTCCACCGACGGACACGGCGCTCAGCACGGGCGTCGGCAGCCTCCAGGGATCGATCGACAGCGCGCTCGCTGCCACGCAGCGGCGGATCCGGCCGCGCTCGCGGGCGCGCCCCCGGGAGATTCCACCGCTCGCGGATACGATCGCGGAGAAGCTGGTCTTCCCACCGGTCACGCAAAGCTGGTTCCTCGCAGCGGCGCGCGGAAAGCGCATGCTCGTCGACATCGGCCGAGTGGACATGGAGGTGCGACGGGATCCCGCGAGGCTCGCCGCTTATAAGCTGGCCGTCGAGGCGCGGACGCCCTTTCCGACGGGCACCCGCTTTCGCTTGCGCGGGCCCTGGGGGGCGGACGATGCCACGATCACGGGGTTCGATACCTGGAACGGGCGGATCGTCGCGACGGTGGCCACGACGCCCCGTGTCGACTCGCTCGCCGCCACGGTCGAGCCGTTGCCAGCGACAGCGCAGCTGGTCGACTCGGCGTCCGAAGCGCTGACGGACACCGCATGCGTGCGCGGGCCGCTCTCGCCGGAGCTGGAGGCGCGCGTCAAGCTGGTGCGCGACTCTCTGGAGCAGGCGCTCCGCGAAACGGAGCGGCCGCCATACGAGCGGCTGATGAAGTCGCTCAAGTCACGCTCGACGTCCGCAGCGGGTTGCTTTCCGCGCGGCCGAGTGGTCGTGATGGCCACCCTGTGGGCCGGAGAGTACGAGTGGGTCCGTGAGACTGTCGTCCTGCTCGACGATGCTGGCTCGCTGACGCCGCTTCGCCTGCGCGACTATCGCTTCCGCGGGCACGAGGCGCTCTACGCGATGGATGGCGACGGCGACGGCGTCGACGACCTCGCCACGCGCGGGTACGGACCGAGCCTGGGCGGGACGAGTGTGCTTCGTCTCGTGGATGGCCGCACGCCGAAGGACCCGCGCCGGCTCGAGCGAATGGCCACCGGGTTCGCCTGGGAATCACGGTAGCGGACCGACCGCTCGCTCCGGGACTCGGCGAGGAGACTCGGTTCGTCACGGATTAGTCACGTCTCATACCAATGAGAGGGGTTCGACTCAAGAGTCGAACCCCTCTCTCTGTTTGTCCGGACGATTGGACCGGCAGGTCGTACTTCCACTTACCGTCCCCCGCGCCCCATTCACCGATTCCTCACAGGTCGCCACGGCCGAGGCGTTGACTAGGACATGCTCCAACTGTAACCTCCTTCAGCGTTTTGACACGCCCCAACGACGGTTCGTCACACCCACATCGCCTGGTCACCGACAGCGAGCGGGTCATGGCAGCCGAATCGTTCAAATCGATTCCCTCGCGACCGGCCGTCGATGGCGGGGTCGCCTTTTCCCCATCACTCAGGAGAGTCAGAATGAGACCTTCCCCGTCGAAGCTCGTTCGATGGGCGGCGGGAACGGCGGTGGCACTAGCTGCCACAGCCTTTACCGCCCAGGCCCAGGGAGGCAGGGTCGCGGTCCGTGTCACGGACGGCGCGAACCAGCAGCCTGTCGGCCAGGCCCAGGTGCAGGTCGTTGGGACGACGCTCGGAGGCCTCACGGGCCCCGACGGACGCTTCACCATCCGCGGCGTTCCGTCCGGGACGCACCAGATTCGCGTCCTTCGCGTCGGCTATGGTGAGCAGAAGAAGCCGGTGACGGTCTCCGACTCCGCCGAAGCGACGGTCGACTTCACGATCAGTGCGGTCGCCATCAGCCTAACGCCAGTCGTCACGACCGCCACGGGCGAACAGCGTCGCGTGGAGCTTGGCAATTCGATCTCGCAGATCGACGCCGCGAAGGTGGCTTCCGAGGCGCCCATTCGCAGCATCGAGGACCTGATCAACTCCCGCACCGCCGGCGTGACGGTGCAGAGCGGCACGCAGACCGGTACGGGCGCGCGCGTCCGTATTCGCGGCCAGAGCTCGCTCAGTCTTTCGAATGAGCCGATCTATGTGATCGACGGCATTCGCATGACGAGCAACCTGGGCTCCGGCTTCGGCACAGGCGGTAACAACGCCAGCCGCGTCGGCGACCTGAACCCCGACGAGATCGAGAACGTCGAGATCGTGAAGGGTCCGTCGGCCGCCACGCTGTACGGAACGGACGCAGCCAACGGCGTCATCGTCATCACGACCAAGAAGGGCCGCGCCGGCGCGGCGCGCTGGAACGTGTACGGCGAAAGCGGCTACCTCGAGGACCGCAACACGTATCCGTGGAACTACACGATGACGGGCAAGGACGCCGTCACGGGTGCCGCGCGAAGCGCCGCGGGATGCACGCTGCCGATCGTTTCCGCTGGTACGTGCCTGCCGGATAGCGTTCGTATATACAGCCCGTTCTTCGACAAGGACGCGACGCCGATTGGCACGGGCGACCGCTACCAGGTTGGTGGCAACCTGTCCGCCGGCAGCGAAGCGATGCGCTACTTCGTTTCGGGCGAGCGTGAGGAAGAGACGGGCGTGCTCGAGCTGCCGCCCTTCGAAGAGCGCCGCCTCGCTGCCGAGAAGGTGCCGGTCCGCGAGTGGACGAAGCGTCCGAACGCGCTCGTGCGTAACACCGCCCGCCTGAACGTCAACGGGAACGTCGGCTCCAAGCTGGATCTCGGGCTCAACGTCGGCTACATCAACCTGAACCAGCGCTACACGCTCGAGTCGAACGCAACGGCCGGCATCGGCTCGCAGGCGTTCGGCGGTCAGGGCTTCAAGGCAAACGGCACCGTCGCCACGACGGGCACGCCGCTCAACGGCTATCGCGCGTGGACGCCGGGCTACACCTGGCAGGAAAAGACCGGCCAGAACGTCAATCGCTTCATCGGCAGCACGAACGCCACGTGGCGTCCGTTCACCTGGAACCAGACGCGTCTGACGTTCGGCACGGACCTCACGGACCGCGTCGACGACAACCTGCTGTTCCGCGGCGAGGGTCCGCCCATCACGTCCAATTACCGGCTCGGCTTCAAGGCGAACGCGCGGACCAACATTCGCAACTCGACGCTCGACCTGACCAGCGGCGCGAACTTCAACCCGCTCTCGTGGTTGAACTCCCGCACGACGCTCGGCGCGCAATATGTGAACTATCAGCTCGACCAGGGCCAATGCGGCGGCTCCGAGCTCCCGCCGGGAGCGCAGACCTGCTCACAGGTCATCACGAAGGACAACCTCAGCGAAGCCACCACGCTCACGAAGACGCTCGGCTTCTTCGTCGAGGAGGCGGTTGCGCTCCGCGATCGCCTGTTCCTGACGGCCGCGGTTCGCACGGACCAGAACAGCGCCTTCGGTACGGACTTCCAGAGCGTTTGGTATCCCAAGCTGAGCGCCAGCTGGCTGATCAGCGACGAAGATTTCTTCCCGCAGATCGAGTGGATGAACTCGTTGCGCTTCCGCACCGCGTACGGCGCCGCGGGTGTTCAGCCCGGCGCGAACGATGCACTTCGCACCATTTCGGCGAACGCCATCAACATCAAGGGCACCGACACACCGGGGCTTACGAACAACGCACTTGGCAACGACAACCTCAAGCCGGAGCGCACGACCGAGTTCGAGGGTGGCTTCGAGCTTAAGCTGTTCAACAACCGGCTCAGCTTCGACGTGACCGGCTATCAGAAGCGCACGGAGGACGCGCTGATCGCGGCCGTCATCGCGCCGTCGGTCGGCACCGGTGCGACGACCGTGCTGCAGAACCTCGGTGCCGTACGGAATCGTGGTCTCGAGGTGCTCACGAACGCCCAGATCATCGATCGCAAGGCGTTCGCGTTCGACCTGACGGTGAACGGCTCGACGAACTCGAACAAGCTGCTCGACCTGGGCGGCACGCCGCCGCAGATCGGCACGAGCACGCGCGTCGTCGAAGGGTACCCGACGTTCGGCTGGTGGGCACAGCCCATCACCGGGTGGGATGACAAGAACAAGGATGGCCTCCTCACGTACAACGCGAACGCCGCGTTGAACGAGGTGTTCGTCGGCGACTCCGCGATCTTCCGCGGGTATACCCAGCCGCGCCACATCATCACGGCGACCCCGGGCTTCGAGTTCCTGAACCGGAGGCTCCGGCTCCAGGCGCTGTTCGACTACCGCGGCGGGTACAAGGCCTACAACAACACCGAGCGCATCCGGTGCGTGAGCCGTCAGAACTGCAACGGTCTCATGAACCCGAAGTCGACGCTCGAAGAACAGGCGATGGTGGTGGCGACGCTGAACCATCCGTCCAAGACGCTCGATGGGTTCTATCAGGACGGCGACTTCGTGAAGCTGCGCGAGGCGTCCGTTCGCTGGGCGCTGCCGACGCGCGTTGCCACGCTCATCCGGGCGCGGAACGCCGACATGATCTTCTCGGGCCGCAACCTCGGGACGTGGTCGAATTACCGTGGCATCGACCCCGAGAACAACTACCAGATCACCGACGGCAGCGACGCCGGCTCCGATTTCCAGACGATCGGACTCGCGAGCTACTGGACGCTGCGCTTCAACATCGGCTTCTGACCTCAAACGACGACCTGACGAATACATGAGACCATATAATTCAATCGCCGCGCGGGTGCGCGCTGCCGCCGCGGTGTCGGCGGTGGCGCTCATCCCGCTGTTCGGCGCCTGCAGCGACGTCACGGACACCCTTCTCGAAGCGGTCGATCCGGACATCATCGCGCCCGGCAACGCGAATTCCGCCGAGGGCGCTCTCGCGCTCTACAACGGTGCGCTTGGCCGGCTCAAGACGATCACCGGTGGCTCCGGCGGCGAAGGCAGCACGTGGCTCTTCGGCGGACTCCTGGCCGACGAGTGGTCCACGAGCTCGACCTTCGTGCAGAACGACGAGACGGATCAGCGGACCATCGCCATCAACAACAGCACCGTGAACACCATGTTCCGGCAGCTGGCGCGGGCTCGCACGTCGTCCACCGAGGCGATCCGCGGCATGAAGCAGTGGCGGGCGACCGAGACGACGCGCATCGCGGAGCTGTACTTCGTGCGCGCGTTCGCCGAGATGCAGTTGGCCAGCGACTACTGCAACGGCATTCCGTTGTCGGGTCAGGATTCGACAGGCGCGCTCATCTACGACACGCCGCGGCCCATCGCGTACGTCTTCCAGAAGGCCATCGAGTCGGCGGATTCGGGATTGGCGCTGGTCCCGTCGACGGTGACGGCGGCCGGTGATCTGCTCGTGCGCCGTTCGCTGCTCGTCACCAAGGCGCGCGCTCTCGTCGGTCTGGGCCAGATCGTAGAGGCGGCCGCGTTGGTCACGGCAGCCGCGGTGCCGACCACCTTCACGTACGACATCACGTACGCCACAGCCTCGGGCGACATCACGCTGTGGGCTCAGCCGGCGAGCTCGCGTCGCTACACCATTGGCGACTCGCTCGAGGGCCGCAGTCGCAACCTGTTCGTCAAGAACGCCATTCCGTTCTTCACGGCCCAGGATGCACGCGTTACGGCTCGCTACACGGTTTCGACCAACGGCAAGGACACCACGATCTCGCAGGACGGCCTGACCCCGTCGCGCACCACGACGCTCTGGTCGCGCAGCACGTCGGTCGCTGCAATCAACGGACTCGATGCACGCCTGATCGAGGCCGAGGGCAAGTTGAAGGCGAATGACATCCCGGGGATGATGACGATCCTCAACGCGTTGCGCGCCACTCCGCCGAAGCTGGGCGAGGTGCAGCCGACGGCGGCACAGTTGCCGCCGCTCGCCGCTCCGGCGACGCAGGACGCAGCGATCAACCTGTTCTTCCGTGAGAAGGCGTTCTGGGAGTTTGGCCGCGGCTTCCGCCTCGGCGACATGCGCCGCCTCATCCGTCAGTATAACCGCACGGCTGACGAGGTCTTTCCGGTTGGCCAGCACTACCGCGGTGGCAACTACGGCGTGGATGTAAACCTCCCGGTCACCCAGGCCGAGGAGAACAACCCGGAGCTCACCGGTCCGGCCTGCATCGATCGTAAGGCCTAACGCTTGAGTAACCGCGCCGTCCGAGGCTAAGGCAGAGGACGGCACGGCTTCAGGGCCCCCGAGCGCTTCCTGCATGGAAGCAGCTCGGGGGCTTCGTGCATCCTGCCCGCACTTTCCCACTCGGCCGACCTCCTGCTCCGGCGGCCATCGCGCTGGTTGGCTTCACCACCCGTCGATCGCTTCCCGTCCCATTCGAGTTGTGAGGCAGCGCGACGAGACGGAGTTTGCGGCCCACGAACGGCAGGGCTCCTGTGACGAGCCGCTGTGGGGCCGAACGGGGCGCCGCGGCGCGCTCGATCGTGCATCCGACACACGGCAGCGAGCCCCAACCCCCCAGATCGCGGGACGATCCGGCTCGACCGAGCCATCGGACCATCGCGATCTCCGAGAAGCCCCGGCGGAGAGTCGTTAGGCAGCACGGCGCGACGCCCAGAACGACACGGTGCTGGACCGCGGCGCTCCGCGACAGGGGGCGGCCGCTCGCGTTCCCTTCAACGGAGGACTGGAACGGATGACACCTCTCACGTTCATCGTCAGTCGCAGGACGTGCTGGGCACTCGCGACGAGTGCCTCGCTGCTCGCCTTCACGGCGGCGGCAGAAGCACAGCAAGGCAGGATCGCCGTCCGGGTTACGGACGCGGCAACGCAACAACCGCTAGCGCAGGCGCAGGTGCAGGTGGTCGGCACGACGTTCGGCGCACTCACGGGCACGGACGGACGAGCCATCATCCGCGGTGTCGCGCCGGCCACGCATCAGGTACGCGTGCTTCGGGTCGGCTACAGTGAGCAGAAGAAGCCGGTTACCGTCACGGGGAACGAAGAGGCGACGATCGAGTTTGCGCTGGCGCAAGTAGCGATCAGCCTTGCGCCCGTCGTCACGACGGCGACTGGTGAGCAGCGTCGTGTGGAGATCGGCAACTCGGTGGCGCAGATCGATGCTGCCAAAGTCGTGCAGGAGGCACCCGTCCGAAGCGTGGACGACCTCATCAACTCGCGGACGGCTGGAGTGGCCGTACAGACGGGGACACAGACAGGCACGGGGTCGCGCGTGCGCATCCGCGGGCAGAACTCGCTCAACTTGTCGAACGATCCGATCTACGTGATCGACGGCATCCGGATGACGAGCGACATCGGAAGCAACCGCTACGGCACGGGGGGCGCGAACGCGAGCCGGGTCGGGGACATCAATCCCGAGGAGATCGAGAGCATCGAGGTCGTGAAGGGCCCATCGGCCGCGACGCTCTATGGAACGGACGCAGCGAACGGCGTCATCGTCATCACGACGAAGAAGGGTCGCGCCGGCGCAGCGCGCTGGAACGTCTACGGCGAGGCCGGCTACCTCCAGGACCGAAACACGTACCCGTGGAACTACACGATCGCGGGACATTCGACCGGTTCGACGGCGTACCGCGAGTGCACGCTGCCGCAGTTGTCGGCCGGCAGCTGCGTGTTCGACAGCCTGCGCGTCTACGCGCCGGCGCACGACCCCGACGCCACGCCAATCGGAGCCGGCAACCGCTGGCAGGCCGGTGCACAGGTCTCCGCCGGGTCGGAGACCATCCGCTATTTCCTCTCGGGCGAGCGTGAAGAGGAGATCGGGACGCTCGAGATCCCGGAATTCGAGCGGCGCCGGTTCGCGGAGCAGGGGATTCCGCTCCACGACTGGACGGAGCGGCCGAACACGCTCGGCAAGAACAGTCTCCGGGCGAACGTCAACGCCGCGTTAGGCTCCAAGCTGGACGTCGGCGTCTCGAGCGGGTTCATCAACGTGCGCCAGCGCTACACGCTCGAGTCGAACGCCACGGCCGGTCTGGGCTCACACCTGTTTGGTGGCCCGGGCTACAAGGACAACTGCAACGTCGCCGTCACACCGGCGACGCCGTGCAACGGCTATCGCGCCTGGACGCCCGGGTACACGTGGCAGGAAAAGGTCGAGCAGGGCGTGAATCGGTTCATCATCTCCGGCGACGCGAACTATCGGCCGTTCAGCTGGAATCAGACGCGCTTGACGCTCGGCAACGATTTCACCGACCGCGCCGACGTCGACCTGCGGTATCGTGGTGAGGCACCGCCGCTCAACTCGACGTACCGCCTTGGGTTTGCCGGGGAAGGGCGCTCGGACATCCGCAACCTGACGGCGAACCTGTCGAGCACCGGTTCGTTCAACCCGCGCCCGTGGCTCAACTCCAAGACCACGGCCGGTGTGCAATACGTGAACTACGGCTTCCGACAGAATGCCGGCGAGGGCACGAACCTGCCGCCGGGCACGCAGACCCCCGCCGCGGGCGCCGAGCCTAACGCGGCCAGCGCCACGACGCTGCAGAAGACGCTCGGCTTCTTCGCCGAGGAAGCGCTCGGGTTCAACGACCGGCTGTTCGTCACGGCGGCGGTGCGGTCCGACCAGAACAGCGCCTTCGGCACCGACTTCCAGAGCGTCTGGTACCCGAAGGCGAGCATCTCGTGGATCCTGTCCGACGAGAGCTTCTTCCCGCAGCTCTCGTGGCTCAACTCGTTGCGGCTGCGGACGGCCTACGGTTCCTCGGGCGTCCAGCCAGGACCGAACGATGCCCTGCGGACGTTCGAGGCCAACCCGGTGAACATTCTATCGACCGACCAGCCGGGCGTGCGCTACAACCTCCTTGGCAACACGGCGCTCAAGCCGGAAAAGTCCACCGAGTTCGAGGCCGGCTTCGAGACGAAGCTCGCGAACAACCGCGTCAGTCTCGACCTCACGTTCTATCACAAGAAGACGGAGGACGCGCTCATCAGCGCGATCGTCGCGCCGTCCGCTGGTGTCGGCGGCACCAACGACGCCGCCGGAACGACCGTGCGCCGTAACCTCGGCGCCACGATGAACCAAGGTTTGGAATTTCTCGGGAACGCGCAGGTCCTGAATGGCCGGGCGTTCGGCTGGGACGTGACGCTGAATGCGTCGACCAACAAGAACAAGCTGCTCGACCTCGGCGGCACGCCGCCCCAGATCGATGTGTCGAGCCGCGTCGTCGAGGGCTATCCGATGTTCGGCTGGTGGGCCCGGCCGATAACGGGATGGCAGGACAAGAACGGAGACGGCATCCTGACCGCCGATGGGTGCGGCCCGTTCTCGGCGGACGATACCGCCGCGTGCGAGGTATTCGTCGCCGACTCCGCGGCATTCCGCGGCTACACCCAGCCTCGCCACGTCGTCACGCTCACGAATGGCGTCGACCTGTTCGAGCGCAGACTGCGGCTGCAGGCGCTGCTGGACTACCGCGGCGGCTACAAGGCGTACAACAACACCGAGCGCATTCGCTGCGCGAGCCGCCAGAACTGCAACGGCATGATGAACCCGAACGCCACCCTCGAGGAGCAGGCGATGGCCGTGGCGCACCTCAACCACCCGGCCAAGACGCTCGACGGGTTCTTTCAGGACGGGACGTTCCTGAAGCTCCGCGAGGTCACGTTGCGCTACGCGCTGGCCCCACGCTTCGCGAACATGCTCCGGGCGCGGAATGCGGACATCGTGCTCACCGCCCGCAACCTCGGAACCTGGACCAACTACCGCGGGCTCGATCCGGAGAACGACTTCCTGGTCACGAGCACGACGACGCGCGATCTCCCGCAGGATTTCCAGACGGCGGGCCCCGCGTCGTACTACATCCTCCGCATGTCTCTCGGGTTCTGACGCCTAACGATGACTTCAAATCTCATGACGAATATATTCACGATGGGCGGCCGGCTTCGCGGCGCCGTCGCCGCTGTGGCGGTGATCGTTCTCCCGCTCGTGGGAGGACTCGCTGCCTGCGGCACGGAAGACTCATTGCTCGAAGCGACCGATCCGGACATCATCGATCCGACCGCGCTGAACACCATCGAGGGCGCGCAGGCGCTGTACTTCGGCGCCCTCGGTCGCCTGCGCCAGGCGACGGGCGGATCCAATGGGGAAGGGAGCAGCTGGCTGTTCGGCGGACTGTTGGCCGACGAATGGTCCACGAGCTCGACGTTCGTGCAGAACGACGAGACGGATCAGCGCTCCATTCAGACGAACAACAGCACGGTGGAAGGGATGTTCCGCGACCTCGCCCGCGTGCGGACGTCGTCGACACAGGCGATCGTGTCAATGAAGGAGTTCCGCCCGACGGAAGTCGCGCGCATTGCCGAGCTCTATTTCGCTCGCGCGTTCGCCGAGATGCAGATGGCCAACGATTTCTGCAACGGGATTCCGTTGAGCAATGGGACCAGCGAGGAGATCGAGTATGACTCGCCGCGCACGGGTGCCGACGTGTACGGGGTCTCCATTGCTTCGGCCGACTCGGGTCTCGCGCTCGTGGCGAGCGCGACCGACGCGGACGGCATCAAGATCCGCCGCGCGCTCCTCGTGACGAAGGCGCGAGCACTCGTGGGTCTCAATCGACAGGCCGACGCGGCGGCGCTCGTCCCGGCGTCGGCCGTGCCGACGAGCTTCAGCTATGAGGTGACGTTTGCGGTAACGTCCGGCAGCAACATCCTCTGGAGCCAGCCGAACAGTTCCCTGCGGTACGCGGTCGGCGACAGCGTCGAGGGGAATGCGCGCAACCTGTTCGTCCGGAACGCCATTCCGTTCGTGTCGGCGAAGGACCCGCGCGTCCCGGCGCGCTACGTGATTGCATCGAACGGCCGCGACACGACGAAGTCACAGGACGGGAAGACGTTTGCCCGCACGACTTCGATATGGGCGCGACTGACGCCGGTCGCGGTCGTCAGCGGACTGGATGCGCGCCTGATCGAGGCGGAGGGTCGGCTCAAGGCGAATGACACTCCGGGGATGATGACGATCCTCAACGCGCTGCGCACGACTCCGCCGAAGCTGGGCGAGGTGCAACCGACGGCGATGGCCGCGTTAGCCACTCCTGCGACGCAGCGGTCGGCAGAAGATCTCTACTTCCGGGAGAAGGCGTTCTGGACGTACAGTCGCGGCCACCGGTTGGGCGACCTGCGCCGTCTGATCCGGCAGTACGGTCGGACGCAGGATCAGGTCTTTCCGGTGGGCGAGCACTACCGCGGCGGGAACTACGGAACGGATGTGAACCTCCCGGTGCCGCAGGCGGAGGAGAACAACCCGGTGCTCGACAGCCGGCCCGCGTGTATCGATAGGAAGGCCTAACGGGAACGGGAGACGGGAAGCGGGAGACGGGAGAAGTAAAAACCCCCGGGATGCCTTTCTCACACAGAGGGGCTTCCCGGGGGTTCAACGTCTCCCGTCTCCCGTCTCCCCGATTCCTGTCTCCCGTCCTAGTCCCACCTCGTCAGCCCCCAGGTCTCCAGCGAAAGCTCCTCATCCGCCACGCGCCGATCGTAGTCGATGAAGACGCTCGTCGGATAGCCGTACGTGGGGTCGTACTCCACATCGATGAACTCGGCTCGCCGGTCGATTCCATCCTGGATCGCGTCGAACAGTTGCTCGACGCTCGGGAACGAGTTCGCGTACGAGAGCGGCACCGGGCGTCCGTCATCCGTGTAGAGCAGGTATTCGATGGAGCCGCGGTCCACCCAGACATCGACCGGACGCGTTATGTCCGACGGGCAGTCGCAGGCGACACGGACCGTGTACGAGTAGCTCAGCGGCGCATTGCGCTCGAAGCGGTCCCAGTTACGGTCGAGCGCCGATTGTGCGCGACTGAGGTCATCCGTGCCGGTGACGCTGTCGCAGGCAGTGAGCATCGAGAGACAGAGAGTTGCCAGGAAAGCGGCACGAGTCGAGCGGAGCAGGGGTGTCATGATAGGGGTCCGAAGGTTCGTGCTCGGTCCTACACCTGACCCCGCCCCGTGTTCGCCAATGCGCGGGCCAACTCGGCTCGCTTCGTGCGACCTGCATCACAAACCTCCTGGTCAGGGTCCACGACGATGGCGACGCAACAACGACGGCGCACAGCCACTGCGCGCGCAACCGGTGGCGAGATTCCCCAACGCGCGTTCGGCCGGGCGGCCGAGACTGTCAGCTCGCTCGGGTTGGGCGGGTATCATCTGGGGCTGATTGGAACGCAGCGCGAAGCGATCCGCATCGTGCACGCCGCGGTCGACGCCGGCATCACGTTCATGGACAACGCTTGGGAATACCACGAGGGGGAGAGCGAAGAGCGCATGGGAAAAGCGCTCGTCGACCGGCGGGATGACGTCTTCCTGATGTCGAAGGTCTGCACGCACGGGCGCGATCGAAAAGTCGCGATGCGGCAGCTCACGCAGTCGCTGCGCCGGCTCAAGAGCGACCATCTCGACCTCTGGCAGGTGCACGAGTGCGTGTATCCGAACGATCCCGAACGCCATTTCGCGAGCGGCGGCGTGATCGAGGCACTCGTTGAAGCGAAGCAGCGGGGGCTCGTGCGCTACGTGGGCTTCACGGGGCACAAGGCGCCGGAGATTCACCTCGAGATGATGTCGCACGATTTCCCGTTCGACTCGGTGCAGATGCCGCTCAACTGCTTCGACGCGAGCTTCCGGTCGTTCGAGCAGCACGTGCTGCCCGAGGCACGCCGCAGGGAGCTCGCGGTGCTGGGTATGAAGAGCATGGGTGGCGAAGGCGACGCAGTGGCGAAGCGCGTCGTGACGGCGGAGGAAGCGCTGCGCTACGCGATGAGTCTCCCTGGCGTGACGACGACGATCAGTGGAATCGACTCGATGCGCGTGCTGCGCCAGAACGTGCGCATCGCGCGGGACTTCTCGCCGATGTCCGCGGACGAAATGCAAGCGCTGCGCGATCGGGTGAGGAGCATCGCGGCTGACGGGCGGTTCGAGCTGTACAAGAGCACGGCGAAGCACGAAGGCGACGTCGGGCGGAAGCAGCACGGGTTTCCGTCGCAGGACGAAGTCGCTGCGTGATCTGCTTGTCGTTAGGTGCATCGGCGCGGGACCTGGATCCATCGTGGCGCGAGGCGCGGGTCCTCGACTCCCCCACGGCATCGCACGCTGAGCGCAACCTGCTCGTCCCCGCGCATGCATCGGGACTCGGCCCGCGCGGCGGTCCGCGCCGCGCCGCAGCTCGCAGCGTGGGTATGACCATTCGCGCGCGCCGACAGCCTTCGTTAGGCGCGCGCGCTTGCTGCGAGCTGCTGACCGTCCGCATCATTGTAGGGAGGCGGGGGCGTCGGGACGCAGGCGGCGTGAGCGCGTAGCCCCGAGACAGCGGGGCCGAGCCACTGTCCGAACACGGAGTTCGGTACCCGCTGGCTCGAGGCGTTTAAGCGCGGAAG
>Ga0068862_100000529_pt1 | contig 40088 bp, 36 predicted proteins | sample KBSSwiS52_FD_66598 | JGI IMG/M metagenome (GOLD analysis project Ga0068862, IMG submission 66598) | Switchgrass rhizosphere microbial communities from Kellogg Biological Station, Michigan, USA - KBS Switchgrass S5-2 | ecosystem: Host-associated > Plants > Roots > Rhizosphere > Soil ...
CCCACGATGCCGGTGAACTTGGACATGGCGCGCACGCCGACCGCCGGCCTGACGCCGGTCAGCATCTTGGCCGCCAGATAGAGATTGCGCGCGAGATTGGGTTCATGGTCGGTGCCGATCGCGACCGGGATCATCCGGTTCGGGTCGGCGATGGGCCGCACCCAGGCGACGGGATGGCCGATCCAGGGCAGGCCGAGCCGCCCGGACCGCAGCATCGCATCCTGGCCCGAGATCGTGCGGACCGGCCAGCCATAGGTGGCGCGCAACGCGGCGAGCCGGTGCCAGAGGTCGCCGCATGGCAGGCAGCCGGGCGCCGTCGTCATCTCGACGATGTAGAGCGAGGATTGCCCGCGTAGCGTCTGCGCGAAATCCGATGGAAAATCCTGCGTCACGGGCACACGACCGAGCCACGCGCGCATCTCACGCAGGTCGCCGACCGGATGAATTGCCGCCCGCGCCGCCTGCTCGCGGCTCCACGCACGGCCTTCGGCGCGAAGCGGTATCGCGCCGATCGTAACGTCATGCGCGGCAAGCAGCAGAAACTGCAGGGCCGATCGGCTTGTCCTGGTCAATGATGGCATCTGCGACTCTCCGGCCGACGGGCAGCAGCAAATTTGTGAAAGGGCGATGCGAAGCAGGTGACGCATAGATAAGGGCGGCGCAATTGCAGCGGCACTGTCGTGCCGATACGGCAGCAGAAGGCAGTTATACGCACGATTGGAAGGCGTGACTCATAAGGGGTTGCCATGGCCGACCGGTGCTTTCCGCCGGCCAAGTTTGAAGCGAGCAGGGCTGGCGCGCATTTTGTCAGAAAAACGTATGCAAAGTTCGGACATATTGAATTTGTCAGAAAAACGTATATATGCTTCTGACAAAGGAAGCGACGATGCGTGGGAATGGCCTGGATCTGAAAACGCACATCCTTGATCGGATGGAGCAAGCCGCCCCCTTCGGCGCTTGGACGCCTGTCGATTTCCTCGATCTCGGGTCGCGCGAGGCTGTCGACCAGGCGCTTCACCGGTTGACGCGCGGCAAACAGATCCGCCGTATCGCGCGCGGACTCTATGACAAGCCCAGGACAAACAGCCTGACCGGCAAGCCGACTAATCCCGATCCCCGCGCCGTCATCGACGCGCTGTCGCGGCGCGACCAGACCCGCATGCTCATCGACGGCATCACTGCCGCCAATGACCTTGGCCTTACCGATGCGGTGCCTGCGCACATCGTCGTGCATACCGATGCCCGCCTCAAGCCCTTCGAGCTTGGCAAGCTCGTGATCGATTTCAGGAAGACCGCGCCCAGCAAGCTCCATTGGGCCGGCCGGCCGGCAATGCGCGTCGTGCAGGCTCTGTACTGGCTCCAGGACATGCTCCCGCAGGATGGCGGGCGCATCCGCGCGCGGCTGCGCGCTATCTTCGACGATCCCGATCATGGCGCCGCCATCGTCGAGGATCTCCGCTGCGGCATCCGCACGCTCCCAGCATGGATGCAGGACTTTCTGGGTGACATCCTGGGCAAGGAGGACATGCGATCCCGGGATCGCGACCGCCTCCACCGTGACGAGCATCCCAAGCGCGCGGCGCTGCGCTCATGAGTCCCGGATTCGAGGCTCTGCTTGCGGCATCCGCCGATGACCGCCGCGACGCGTTCATCGCCACCGGTCGGCGGCTCGGCACGGCCGAGCAGAATGTCGAAAAGGACTTTTGGGTCTGCTGGACCCTGGATGCGCTGTTTCACACGCTTCCGCCGGGAAGCCCGCGCCTTCTGTTCAAAGGCGGCACCTCGCTCTCCAAATGCTATGGGCTGATCTCCCGATTCTCGGAGGACATCGACGTCACCGTCTTCCGCGAGGATCTCCATGAGCCAGCGACGGTCGAGGCCCTCGAAAAGCTCAGCGGCAAGAAGCGGGAGGCGAAACTCGATGCGATCCGCACGGCGTGCCAGGACTATATCGGTGGCCCGCTCAGGCAACAGCTCGGCGAGATCCTGCGTGATGGACTTAGGCGCGCGGGATTCGATCCTATGATCGGCCGCATCGAGCGCGACGATGCCGATCCTGATGGCCAGACTCTCCTGCTTTGGTATCCCAGCGTGACCACGCCGACAGGCAGCTATGTCAGGCCCGCCGTGAAGATCGAATCCGGAGCTAAATCCGCACTCGACCCCAACCGGCCGATGACGATCCATCCCTATGTTGCCGGAGACGTCGCGGGCCTTGATCTCGGGGTGCCGGGAATTATCACTGTCGATGCCCAGCGGACCTTCTGGGACAAGGTCGTCATATTGCATGGTACACGCCGCTGGTTCGAACGGCGTGGCGAGCTCCGAGGCGAGGGACAGCGTGTGTCCCGGCATTATTATGACATTCACTGCCTGATGGCCGACGTGACAGGACGGGCAGCCCTTGACGACGTGCTGCTCGGCGAAGATTGTGTCCGTCACGCACGCATGTTCTTCAATCGGCCAGACCTTGATTTGAGTTCAGCCAAACCCGGCAGATTCGCGCTGGTGCCAGTGGCAGAAATGCGCTTGGCTCTCGCGAAGGATTATGACGCGATGCGCGGAATGATCTTCGGCGACGTTCCAAGCTTTACGGACGTCATGATGAGTGTCGAGAATCTCGAAGCGACATTGAACGGCCAATAAGCGCGTGATGTGGTGGTAGGGGAAATGCCAGATTGATGATGTTCGCTGATTTTTGCTCCGGCGTTGAGCTGGACGGCGATGCCGACATGCCCTTATCGGGCTCTCCACTGCCGCAGTTTCACCATGCCATTGGCAAAGGTAATCGCGCCGGCGGGTGCGATGATCGACATCAATCCTGAGCGAATCATCGCCTCTTCACCCGAGATCCTCCGGATCTGCCAGCCATAGGTTGCGCGCAATGTGGCGTGTCTGTGCCACAGAACTCCGAAGGGCACGTGGTCGGGGGCACGCTCAGGCTCACGCTCACGCGGGTTGAAGTGGGGCGCTGGCCGGAGCGCGGCCGCTTGTTGCCGGAAGGACGGCGGGGATGGCGAAGTCTGGACGCCCACATGTTGAGTGCTTGCCATTCAGTCACAAGCGACCGTTCGCCACGAAGTCAAAAATCCTTGAAACTTTCATTTTTCGAAAGTATTGGGAATTTTATGAACACCCTTGCCGGGCAAGTGGCGGAAGCAGGTCTTGCCGACCGCATCTTCGACGAGACTCAGCTCGGCAGGATCCTGGGTGGAGGCGATGCGCGGCGCTATGCCCTCGTGAACAGGGCGCTGAAGGATGGTTCGCTCATCCGCCTCAAGCGCGGCACCTATCTTCTCGACGAGCGCTATCGCAGCGATACCATCCACCCCTTCGCGGTTGCACAGGCTCTCTTGCCGGGAAGCTATGTTTCCCTCGAGAGCGCGCTCTCCTTTCATGGCTGGATTCCGGAAGCCGTGTTCACGACGGCCAGCGTTTCACCGGGCCGGAAAACGATCGCCCTGGACACGCCAACCATGGGCCAGTTCACTTTCCATCCGTTGGCGATCCACGACTATCAGTTCCTGACCGGCGTCGAGCGCGTAAAGCTCGGCAAACTCACCGCCTTTGTTGCGGTCCCGTTGCGAGCACTGACGGACCTTGTCGCCCTGCGGAAGGAGCAATGGTCAGGACTCGACTGGCTCACTACGGGGATGCGTATCGAGGAGAGCCAACTCCATGCCCTTAAGCGAAAGGATTTCGCTGCGCTCAGGCCTGTCTACAAACATCGGGCCGTGAACGAATTCCTGCAGTCGCTCGAGCGTGCGATCCTGCCGACCAAAGGCGCGAAAATGGGGGGCGTCTCCGATGATTGAGATGATCCGGGAGAAACTGCGCCGATATGGCGCGACAAACCCCATTGAGGAGGAAAATGCGACCAAGGAGATCATCCAGGAGATCGCGCTCTATGCGCTCTGGCGCGGCGATTTCTTCGATGTCGCCCTTTTTCAGGGCGGCACGAGCCTGCGTATCCTGCACCATCTGCCTCGCTTCTCCGAAGACCTCGATTTCATCCTGCGGTCGCCGGACCCGGATTTCGACTGGGTACCATATCTCAAGACACTGGTCGATGTCTTCGAACAGTTCGGGCTGAAGCTCGAGGCCCAGCCCAGGGTGAAGATGGAGAAAACCGTTCGCGAAGCCGTGCTCAAGAGCAATTCGATCGCCAACCAACTCAACCTGACCTTCGCCGGCACCGGGCGGCCCAAAACGATCAGGATCAAGCTCGAAATCGACACCAATCCTCCCGCGCAGTCCGGAGAGGACACGACCTTTCTCGATTTTCCCGCAGATTATGAGGTGCGGCATCAGGATCTGTCGTCCAACTTCGCCCTCAAGATTCATGCTCTGCTCTGCCGTCCATATTTGAAGGGCCGCGATTGGTATGATTTCTCCTGGTATGTCGCGAACGGGGTGACGCCCAACCTCGCGCATCTCCAGGCCGCACTCTTCCAAATCGGCCCGTGGCAGGGTCGGGACAGCTTCGAGTTCGACATGGAATGGCTCAATGATGCGCTGCGGATGAAAATCGCTACCATCGACTGGAAAAATGCGGGGCAGGATGTCAGCCGCTTCCTGCGGCCCGCGGAACTCAAGTCAGTGGGACTGTGGAGCGAGAAATTCTTCGTCGCGCGGGTAGAGAAGATGGCCAGGGGGTAAATGCTGCTCAAAATGCCGGGCCGGCCGCCTGCTGACCAGCGGCTTTCCGATGCGAAGTGCGCGAAAGCCGCTTGTCGCGTTTGGTTGCTGACCCGCACACGCACGCCGAACAGCCCCGGCGAAGTGGCCGGCTCAGCTCGGAATGGTGGCCGGCTTCAATCGGATTTCGCAGACACCTGCGACGATCGGCCGCAGATGTGGTGAAGGCATCGCGTTGGAGGAACCGGGAGAAACTCGACAAGGCGATTTCGAATTCTTCGGCCGGGAGCTCGTCGTGCGGGCTGTTTGAGAAGGCGGCCACCCGTTCCGATCGCCAGGCGGCACTCCTGCGAGGCCGGATGAGATTGGCGGCAATCTGGGGGATAATCATTGCCGTATTTGCGTCGGTACTTGCCCGGAGTGGGGCATGGTCCGGCGCCGGTCAAAGCTCGGAGAGCGCCCTTTTGAGGCCGTCGAGCCGAGCGGCGACGCCGCGCGAGACGCTCTCATGGATTTCGCCCGGGAAGTCCTGCGGCATGTCCGCAGGACGAGATGTTCATAAGATGTGTGGCCGACACCAGCTGACCACTGGCGGATCTGCGGGCTCCGACCATCACTTCAAATCGGGTGAAGAATGGGGCATGATTCACGGATCGCTCCAGGCTTCGAGGAATTCTGCATAGCCCGGCGCGCCGCCGCTGTCTTCAGGCGGCCCGCCGCGGCTGCCACCAGTGCAGCGCGAGTACCGGGCCGCCGGATCGCGCTGCACCGCATTCAGCGTTAGGACGTGGACCCAGCTATCGCCGAAATCATATTCGTAGAGAAATTCCACCGGCCGGCCGTAACGCAAGGCGAAGTCGTGCAGGCGGACACTGCTGGAATCGAAGGTCCGCCGGTTGCTGTCATCCTCTTCAAGATCAAGCGGACCATAGTCGAAGCCGCCAATCTCGAAGCGGTGCAGATGATTGTCCGTCCATCCGAACGCGGCCTGAAGCACCGCATGAATCTGCGCGAGCGTCAGGCTGAAGGGCAATTCGAGGGTGCGGCTGACCGCAGGCTCGATGCCGAGGATGTGCGTCTCGATGCGGGCGATAAGGTTATCTGATCCGAACATATCTTCATGGATGGCTGTGAATTCGACAACCAGCACCGCGCCCTCGGCGAGGTTCTTAGCTACCGTCGATATCGTGGAATTTACCAGCACGGTCCGATCGAGTACGGGCTTGACCACGATGTCGGTTGGCAACGAGCGCCCGATAACTTTCAGGCGTTCGGCAACGGCGGTCGCAACGGTGCGGCTATTCTCGCGGATGCGCATAACCGCGACGCCGACGACCACTTCGCGCCCGTTCTCCGACGCCGAACCGGTGCGGATGCCTTGGCCAGTCTTGACCGTGGCGACCTGGCTCAACACCACGGGCATCGTCGCCCGGCGGCCGCGACCTCGACGCGCACGCCCGACTGAATACGGCCGGCATCCGCCGGCGATACCGACGCCGCGATCGTGATGCGCGACAGGCTGGCGACGCGGTAGAGTTCGGCGTTGGCCTCGACCGTCTGGCCGAGCAACCTTGGCCGCGCGATTACCGTTGGAAGAACAATCGGACGCGGACCGCCGGCGAAGAATCACACCGTGGTCTTCAACCGTCACTAGCTGCGCGGTCAGGGACCAGGTTCCTCCCGGTCGAGGAGGCGTCGGAAGGCGTTGGACGGAAGATTGAAGCTCGTCGCTCGATCGCGCGCGAGCCGCCGATCCCGGCGATCAGTTCGCGACAGTCCGCTCGCTGCGGCGCTCGCCCAGATGCTCGCGCTGGCGGCCATCGACATCGCCGCCGCAGCGGCGGTAATCGGTTGCCCAAGCGGCGGCGGGCCTGTGCCGACGGTTGCATCCCCCAATGAACGTGGACCCCAGACCGCGTCATACAACTGGCGGAGCGCGCCTGAGCGGGTGGCCCGGTCTTCCGTCCACACCAGGAAGGGAGGAAGTGCCGAGGGAGCAAGGAGCCGGGCGACAAGCTTGTCGCTGAGCAGGCGGGGCTGATCATAACTTGCTTCGACCAGCATCCGCCAACTGCGCTCGAACATCGGAGCCATCGAAATTCTGGTTTGCTTCGTGCGGAGGTGGATGTTGGTACAACGCAACGAGAGCGCCTCAACGTCCGGATGTTCGTCACCGACCAGCCCGCGCAGATTTCGGACGACATCGTTGAGCAAACCGGAATCGAAGATCTGTCCCGCCTCCTCCCCGACGAGCAGAAGATGGCCGCCCAGAATGCCAGCGATCGGGTTCGCGAACTTGCGCACCAGCAGTTCTTGCAGCTCATCTCCGATGATCGGTCGCTCGTCCGCCAAGGCAAGCCGTGCGATCTCGACTAGCCTGCGCTCGTCGTCCGTTACCGCCTGGCCATTCTTGGCCATATGCAACGAAATTCGCGGGCGGCAGTCGATCGCGCCCTCGATGACCCGACGCAGGACGTGGACCTCTAGGCTCCAGCCGCGCGGAATAATGAGGCTTTGCTGAACCTCGGTCCCGTTCGCGGTTTCCGCCGTGCCGTCGATGCTGTCGAGAATGTGGCGAAGCAGATAATGGCCCGGCGGTACCGCCTTGACCGCGACGGCAAACGGGTCGTGGCCAGGGGCGTCGCGGACTTCGCCAGCGATGACAACCGGCGTCCCGCTCTGATCGAAGATCGCCACCTTGTTCCACGGTTCCAGGGTTGCAGAGGCATCGCCGTTGTCGCTGAACGTCCGAACCAGCAGCGACACCGCAGATGTCTCATGCTGTGCCTTGCCGCGTTCCTCATCGCCGCGGATCAAAAACTCATGAAGCGCACCCGCTTGATATTCGTGCGAGGACAGCGTGCCGTCGATCGGTGCAACGGTCGCACGGGCGGGCGCGGTGATTTCGGTCTGGAGTGCCCCCATGTCGCGGTCCAGCAGGAGAACGGTGTCCTCGATGTTGCGGCCGCTTCTTGCCCGCAGTTTGAACAGCCCGGCCGGCAGACGCGTGCGCAATCGCCCGATCCCCCGCTCGACCGCGGCGAACCTGTGATCGACGACGGTGATCTCGACCGCGGCGTCCGGAGGATCGAAATCGAGTACGTAGAGAGCGTCGCGAGTGGCGATCTGCAGCTTTGGGATGCCTCCAGCCAGCGGAACATCTCGATCGCACACAACTTCGAAGTTCGCGGCAAGGTCGTCCAGGTCGTGCTCTGCGTGATACAGCCCGGGGGCAAGTTCTAGTTCGACCGGGTCGCCCGTTGTCGCTACGCGACATTCCTTCCGCAGCGGGGACCCAGCAAAAATCGCGATTTCGCCTGTGTTCGGCATCGGATTGGCCGCGAGCCGGACGCGGAAACGCTTTGGCGCGACCTCGCGGGCGAAAATGAGTTCGCTGCTCTCGTTGATGATCTCCGTTTCCTTGGCGATGTCGAAGTCCCGCTGCGCCGCCTGGGGCAATCGTGCGAGGATCGACTGACGAAGCCAGTCCGCCAAGCTCCGGCCAGTGACGCGCCCGTTGACGTCGGCAGCGGCACCTTCCAGTCCGTCGAGCAGAGCCCAGGTGAAGACGCCGTCGGGTAGTTGGTTGGTTGGGTTCAGCACTTCGGCCGCCTTGAGCGGGCGCGGCGCGGCGAACGCGACGAAGGTCGGTCCGGGTGTCAGGCGGCCTGGAACCGCGGGCTTGTCGACGCTGCCGGGCGGAAACGAGCTGAACCGGTCCATGCAGCAATCCATCCATAGGACGAACTCGCGGAAATAGGCGGCGTCCTGAAACCAGCGCAGCCAGCCGGTCGCATGGACATTCCAGGTCTGCTGCAGACTGGCATCCGCTGCGAACAGGCAGCTCTGCTGCACGCCGGGCGACCACCCGTGGCCCGACATGTAGAGATAGAGGCGCCGGCCGATCAGGCTGCCAAGGCTTCTATCGTTCTGCTCCTCCGCCAAGCTCGCCAGACGGTGGAGCGCGCCCTCGATTTTTGCCTTGGTCGGCTCGGTGACGTTGCCGGACGAGTCCGTGCTGTCGACGATCAGCGCGCAATCATTGACGCCACCTCTACCGACCAGCCAATCCCGGACGGCCGTCGCATTCCGGATTGGCGCCTGCAACGGCGCGGCGGTCTTGCCCGGGCCGAAGTGCTGATAGGCTTGGATGCCGACGACGACCGCGAAATCGGGGAGAGCCATGGTTGCCGCTCCTCGACCTAGCGCGGATAGGCTTCGCGAGCGATCACCTTGTCGAGCGGCGAGAGCGCGCTGTTGAAGCCGGCGGAGAAATATCCGCCCTCGGTCCAGCTGGCCGGGATCGGATACATCATGATCGATCCGGCATCGACGGACGTGGCGATCGTCTCATCCTCGGCATACGCCTTGAACATGTTGTGCTCGATCGTCGGCAGATCCCAATTGTTGGGCGGGCTGGAGAGGTCGTTGACGACCGCCTCCCTGTTCCAGCGAATTCGGTCCTTCGGGTTCTGATGCTCGTGAATCAGTCCGATCGCGTGGCCGAATTCGTGCAGGACGACGCTGTGCACGTCCTCGTCACTCGACGCGTCGTCGAGCCAGCCGAAGTTCATGGTCGGCTCGTCCGCCGGGATCTGCCGACAATTCTCGCCGATGTAGGACCAGGAGCCGTTGCCCTGCTGAAACGCGATGCGGATGTCGGCATCGCCGGACGCAACGAAGCTAAAACGCAGGTTGGCATGCTCCAGCCACTGCTTCGCGGTCTCCTTTACGCGCTCCTGGAGCGCCGGCGAGCCGTCCATGAATTTGATGGTGATCGTTTCCCCGGGTTCCCACAGCGCCGCGCGCAGCGCTGCGCCCTTGGATGAATAGGCCTGCTGCGGCGGAAGCTGCGCACCTGGCGGAACCGGCGTGGCGCAGAAATGACGGCTATTCTCGGTCATGGATTTACTCCTCTCGACGTGGTGTGGCTGTCAGTCTTGCGGGGGCGGCGCGTCCGATCGGGGCGCGAACAAGGGTTCCAGGAGCGACAGCAGCAGCGACACGAGCAGCGCCGCGATGCCGGCAAGCACGCCCCAGGCCGCCTGATGCTGCTCTTGTGCGGTGAACATTCTGGTGACGCCGGGGACGGACATCGCCCAGAATAGAAAGGCGATCGTCGCGGCGGTTGGCGGCCACCAATGGAACGGCACCGGACCGGAGCCCCCGGCGGTCCGGTGGCGCCCCGCGGCGATGAGCCAGAGCAGCAGCGGCGTCAGCGCCGCGCATGCCGCGTAGACCATGCCGTAGGGAAAAGTGCCCGAGATCGTTTCCACCGCTGCACGGGCGCTGCAGATGGCGACGAAGATCGTCACGGTCTCGGTCGGGATATATTTGACGAGATTGTCGAAGCCGTCCGAGCGCGGGACTGGCGCCGTGGCCGCCGCCGACACCGATGGTCCCCGCGAGGCACGGCTGGGCTGCAGGGCCGAATGCGGCGGTTGCCGAGCAGCAGGATGAGCCGAGCCCGCTGGCATGCGCGCGAGCGCTGCGAGGCTCACCGGGCTCTCTCCACCCAAGCGCAGCTACTCGCATGCACCCGGCCGCTCTGGACGGCACGCATACTGGTAAGTTCGGTCCGGCACACCAGATTGCCGCCATCGATCATGCTCCCGGACGAAGGGTCGCCCAAGCGCCAGCCGATCACCGCGCCGCCGGTGATACCCACCGCCGGAGCGCCGAGCGCGGTCCACAGGTTGCGGCGGTTCAGGATCGATCCGCCCGCTTTCTCGACATAGAGCCGGACGATTTTCGGATTGAGCGCAGCGATGCCGTCGATCTGCGCGGCGCGTATCAGCGGACTCGCGCCATCGCCGGCGCCGACCTGCTTGAAGGCGAAATCATCGATGTTCGCCAGCTGGACGTCGATGCGCTCGATCTGTGGCTTGGCCGCGTCGCCCTTCGTGGCAAGGGTTGCCCGGCATCGCGCGATTTCCTGGCGAGCGGTCGCGAGTTCGTCCCAGCTCTTGATGAGCGGCGCTTGGTCCGGAACGCCCAACAGGTCGCCGGGCACGATCCACGCCGGCGCACCGGGTGCCGGTTGACCACGCGCATCGGCGAGCGCAGCAATCACCATCCGGGCGGCATCGGGGCCGTCGAAGCCAGTGATCGTAGTGTCGGTTCGAAAGGATCCCAGCAGTGTACCCGCGCCGGCCAAGATCGCCGGCAGGGGCACCATGCTCGCACCCGGCCGCGGCGCGGCGCCGCTGCATGCTGCGCTGTTGCGCTCGGATGCCGCCTGCTGGGCGAGATATCTGAGGCGCGACCTCATCGCCGCCGGCAGCGCGAGGTCGAGCTTCTCGTCGCCGGCTAACAGGATCAACGTCGCCCCTGGGGCGACCGTTTCCAGCCTGCCCTTCAGCAGGCCCGCGGCGGTTTCGATCGCCCGTGACGACAGCAGCCAACCTTCGAATTGGCCACCCTTCTCGCCGAGCTCGGTCTTACCCGTGGCGTCATTCTTCAACCCAAGCAGCTCGATCCGCTGCTTGGCGGTATCCGCCTGCGCCTTTTCGAGCGCCGTACGCGCTTCGATCAGGGCGGTGCGGGCCGCCAGGGTCTCGGCGGTCTCCTGCGCCGTGACAGGTCCCGCGACCGCCAGCGTCGCCAAAGCGGACAAACTGAGGAAACGTCGAACCATTCGGATTCTCCTGCGAGGCTGGCAGCGACCTTCCGGCGCTCGCGTCGCGGTGGCGTGAGACAAGCGTCGGGAAAACGTGATTTCGACCGACAGGATGGCGGTCGATCAACCCTCGGCCCGGCCGTGGTGAATAGCGCTTGCGCTCGGCATCGAATGTGGGATGTTAGCTGATGATCTGCGGCCGGTTTTTCGAATGTGCCGCGACTGGGTTACGAAGTTGAAGATTTGGCAGCGTTGAGACGAAATAGCTTGGAGTAGAACAAAGGCGGCTCGACGCGCGATGACGTCGGTCCGGCCAAGTCAGGTGTGGAGGTGCGAGGCGATCGACCGGGGGGCTCCAGAAGTCGCAAAGTATCGGCTCGAGCTGATGGGCGCCTTTCGCCTGTTCGGGCCGGATGGCGCTCGCATCCAGCTCAGCGCCAAGCGTTCGCGCATTCTCCTCGCGATGCTCGCGACCGCGCCGTCTGGGGAGCGCGCTCGCGAATGGCTTCAGGATCGCCTGTGGGGCAGCCGCGATCGGGCGCAGGCGCAAGCAAGCCTTAGGCGCGAGCTGTCCGATCTCCGACCGTTCCTCAGCGTCGGCGGCACACCTTTGCTCAATGTCACGCGCGAAGCGATCGCGCTCGATCTTGGCCGTATCGAGGTCGATCTGCGACGACCTGCCGAGGTAATCGGCGCCCGCGGCGATTTCCTCGAAGGCATTGATCTCCCGCGCGAGGAGGGCTTCGAGGACTGGCTTCGCCAGGAGAGGCGGGCAATCGTCGAACAACGCGAGGCCGCCCAAGCTCTCGGTCAGCCGTCAGCGTTCCGCGACATGCCGGCGATTGCCGAGACCCTGGCCGGCCGACCCAAGCTCGCCGTGCTTGTCGAGCCGCAAGCTCTCCCCGGTTCGGCCTCCGCCATGGTCGAAGGCATCGCTTATGATCTGGCAGAGCGGATCGCCAGGTTGCGCTGGCTCCTGATCGTGGGCTCTCCCGCCGGCACCTTGCGCAGCGACGATCCAGATTCGCTGGAACGGGCCGGCGCGCTGCTCGGCGTCGATTACCTGTTGCATTGTCGGCTCGCGAGCGATCGAACATTCCAATGCGCGCTCTCAGAGCGGGATGGCCACCTGCTCTGGACGGGGCGGTTCCGGCTCGGCGCCCCCGTGGCGGCCGTCGAGGTCGATGCGATCGCCACCGAAGCGGTCACAGCGCTGGCGATGCAGATCGAGATCGACCAACAGCAGCGCGTGCGCGGCCGCGACGTTCAGCAACTCGGAGCGGACGAACTGGTCTGGCGCGCTCGCTGGCACATGCGGCGACTGACCCGGGAGGATGCGTGCACTGCCGAGCAACTCCTCGACCAAGCGATTGCCGCTCGGCCGAAATCCGCCGAAGCGTTGATCGAAAAAGGCTATGCGGATGCATGGCGGCTTTGGGCGATCGGGGCCGATGAACAAGCCATCGAGGAGCTGCGCCGACGAATGGTCGCTGCGCGCGACCTCGATCCTTGTGACGCCCGCGCTTGGCTCCTGCTCGGCATCCTCGACATGTGGCTCTCGCGCCATGAGCGCGCGATCTCGCTTATGCGCGAGGCGCTGACGATCAACCCCAGCCTGTCGTTCGGCTACGGTCATCTCGGCAGTTGCCATTCGCTGGCTTCGCGACCGGCGGACGCCTTGCCGCTCATCAGCATGGGATTGCGGCTCAATCCGCTCGACGTTCACAACTTTCATCAATTCGGGGAGCTTGCGCTCGCCAACCTGATGCTCGGCGATCTCCCGCAGGCCGTAACCGAAGCCGACGCGGCACTGGCCCGGCGCCCGGGCTATATCTACGGCCATGCCCTGAAGATTGCCGCGCTGTGGATGGCGGGGGATCAGGCTGGTGCCAGCAGCGCCACAATAGCTCTTCGGCGGGTGCGCGAACGCTACGATCCTTCCGCGCTCGAATGGTTGCCGTTCAAGGATCGCTCGTGGAACGCCCGGCTGCGAGAGGCCGTGACGGCGGCGATGACGGAATCACGCGAGCGCAAGCGCATGGTCAGCTGACGGAAAGGGTGGGGTGGGGGCATGCCGACACTAAAGTACTTCGCGCGTATCCACGCGCTGATCGCCGCGGATCAGGCGGCACCACCGGCACCGTTGCCGCCTTTCGATTTCGATAGCCTTGGCAGCAAAAGCGCGGTCGCGCGGTGGCTGACGCGCTTCGCGCTCCGCCGAGCGTTGCCCGCGCTCGCCTTCTTGCTGCGTCAGTTCTGGCCAAACCCGAGGATCGGCCGGGTGGTCATCGTGACACGCGCCGCAGATGTTGCCCAAGTTCTGAGCGACCAGGCGCATTTCCACGTCGTCTATGGCGAGGAGATGCGCGACCTCGGAGGTGGCGCGGACAACGTCCTCAGCGTGGATGGCGCTGATCACGACCGATTGCTGGCTGCGCTGACCGCCTCGGCCCGCCAAGATGACGTCGGACGGGTGTCCAAATGGGTTGCCGAGGACGCCGCGGCGCTGATCGCCGCCGGAGCCGGCCGCATCGATGCGATACGTGATCTGATCACCAGGACCGCCACCGAAGCGGTTTGCCGCCTGTTCGGCTTGACCGTTCATGACCCAGACACTTTCGGGCAGTGGACGATGGCGGTTTCAACGCAGCTCTTCGGCGATTTCTTCGGAGATGCGAATGTCCATTGCCAGGCAAAGACGGCAAGCGCCCACCTGGGCGGCGTTATCGACGACGCCATCGCCCGGGTGAATTTCAACAACGTCCAGCACCCCCACAGCAGACGGCCACGAGACACGATCATCGACCGGATGATCACCGACCAGAAGCTTCCGCCGGACCAGGTGCGGGCGGTCGTCATCGGGTTGATCACGGCATTCGTGCCGACCAACACGCTGGCGGCGGGGAATGTGCTCGAGGTTTTGATGGACAGCCCGGATCGTTGGCGAGCCGCGGTCAAGGCGGCGCGCGCTCCGGATCCGACAGAGATGCGCGCGCTGATCCTTAAGTCAGGGCAGCTCAACCCGGCCCTTTCACCGGGCCTGTGGCGCCACGTGCCTGCCGGAGTGACCCCTCCGACGATCGGCGAGGGATGGCGGACTCGCCGAATGCGCATGGGGGATCTAGTTCTAGCGTGCATCCCCTCCGCGCTGCGCGACGGGAGACCGCTTGCCGGCAGGTCCGGTGAAACCCGGGCGTGGATGATGTTCGGGACCGGCCTGCATGTCTGCTGGGGTGCCGAGCTGGCCCTTGCGCACCTGACGGCGGTGTTTCGGGCATTGTTCGCACTAGATGAGCTGCGGCGGGCGCCGGACAGCCACGGCAACTTGGAGAGGACCGGCGCATTTCCCGTCCGGCTCGATGTGACCTACGCCTCACCGGGGGCAAAGCGCGCGATGATTTTGGCGGCTTTCCGGGTTCGACATGGCGTCGCTCGCAGCACGGCAGAACAGGCGCTCGATGCGCTCGGCAATCCGGCGGAATCAGATATCGCGGCATCGCTGGCTTCCACCGGCCGCGTCCAATTCGCCTCGTTGTGCGTCATCGAACGCGAGCCCGACTCGCCGGAGTCGATCATCCTTCTCGAGGTGAGCGGGGACGGCGACGAGCGCGACCTGCTCGGGACGCTGGCCGATCACGCCTTCGATTGGCTTGCGCCGATCATTTCACTTTGCCGGCCTGCGAACAGCCCGATCGCCGACAAGGCGATGCTCGCCGCTGCCTTGCGCGACGGCAATTTTGCCCTCGACCAGCGACCCTTTGGCAATACCGGGCTCCACTTCGATGGCATGCCAGAGCTCTCGGTCTCGGACATCGAGCGGCAACAGCGGGTTGCAGCGTTCGCCCGGCGGGTCCTGTCCGGGCGACTGAAGACCGATCTGGGTCTTAACACCCGCGCGATGGGCCTGCTGCTCTACACGAAGCGGCTGATGCGTGGCGACGGTTTCCTCGCGCTACGCGGCAACAACGCGAGGCTTCAAAAGCTGGCCGTCAGGCTCGGGCTGCGCGGCGCTCTGCTGCGTCCCGGGCGCAAGCGGCTGGCGATCGCCGACTGGCGTCAGGCGGATACCCGGTGGCCTGGCCTCTGGGCGATGCTCTGGGCAAAGGAGAACCGCTTCATTCCGGTGACGGCGCTGCTGCTCTTCGTCGGATGGTATGCGGTCCTGCTCGCGTGGTGGACGTCGCGCAGCACGGGCCCGATCGGTTGGATTCTGGCAATCGTGGTCGGATTCGTTACGGCGCTGCCGCTCGCGCTGATCACGGCCGCGGTCCCGCTCGGACTGCTCACGCTCTGGCTTTACGCTCGAGAGAAGCGCGACCCCGTCGACGAGCGCGCCGCGCCCCTCGAGCATATTCGCGCCATCGCCGCGCGCGAGGACGCGCCCGGCTATGTCCAGAACCACATCATCGCGGTCATGCCGTTCAAGCCAGGTATCCTGCGACGCCTCACCTTTGCGTTCACGATGTGGGGCATCCTCCAGACGGTGCGCTTCTTCTTCAGGCCCGGCTTCGTCGTTACGATGGGCACCATCCACAAGGCGCGCTGGTTCCGCGTGCCGGGAACCGGACAGTTCGTTTTCTTCTCGAACTATGACGGTAGCTGGGAGAGCTATCTCGAGGATTTCATCACGCGGGCGCACGAGGGGCAGACCGCGGCCTGGTCGCACGGTGTCGGTTTTCCCCGCACGAGGCTGCTCATCGGCGATGGTGCGTCCGATGGCGATCGTTTCAAGCGCTGGGTCCGTCTGCAGCAGCGCGAGACCCGGTTCTGGTATTCCCGGTTTCCCGGTCTCACCGCGCAGCAGATTCGCAACAACGCCATGATCGAGGACGGCCTCGCGCGCGCTGCCAGTGACACCGACGCGCGACGGTGGCTGGCGAGCTTCGGTTCGGCCCAACGCGAACCGCACGAACTGGAAACCGACGAGGCGCAGTCCATCGCCTTCTCGGGCATGCCGAAAATGCCCGAGGCCACCGCGCTGCTGCTGCGCCTGCCGGAAGAGCGCGACAATGCAGGCAAGTGGCTCAGCGCCGTCTCAGGGCTGACGCCGCACCCGCTCCACGGTATTTTGGGGCCGCCGAAACGCTGGCTGGCTGAAGATGGAAAGATCGTGCTGCCACTCTCGGCGCGCGTCCTGTTCGGCGACCAGTCCTGGGAAGGCGGCGGAGCGACGATTGGCTTGTCCGCCCACGGGCTCGAGCATTGCGGCCTCACTCTCGAGGGAGGGCTGGACGCGCTTCCGGCGGCGTTCCGGATGACGATGGGGGGCCGCGCGCGCCTGCTGGGTGACGATGCTAGCGCCGTACCGCATTGGCGGTTCAGCGATGTGCCGGAGCAACCCAATGGAGCGAACGCCATCCTGGGACTTTACGGTTGCGAGGAGGAGCTCGGTCATGGCGATCTGGTCGCGGGACACGAACAGCTGCTCGCCCATTTCGGCGGCAAGCTGGTCCACGCTGTTCCCTGCGCCGGAGCTCCAGCCCCGGGCGGCACGGCATCGCTCGAATATGAGCATTTCGGGTTCCGCGATGGCATATCCCAGCCGGTCATCGCGGGCACCCGCCGTGCGACCATCCGGTCCGACCCTGGGGACCTGGTCGCGGCGGGCGAGATCCTGATCGGCTATCGCAACAACCAGGGGTATCTTCCGATCACGGTCGCGGTCGGCTCGGAGCGCGACCCAGCATGCGAATTGCCGACGATCTCCGCCTCCGACACCAACCGTTACCCTTGGTACGGCAACCGCTCGTGCGCCTTCGAGTCTCGCGACTTCGGTCGAAACGGGACGTTTATGGTTGTGCGGCAGCTCGATCAGGACGTCGGCGGATTCTGGGCCCAAGCGGACGATGTGAGCAGGAAGTTGGCGCACGACTATCCGCGATTGAACGAGCTTCCAGGTCACAAGCTATCGAAGGAGTGGGTAGCGGCACGTATCATCGGTCGCTGGCGCAATGGCTCGCCGCTGGTCGGAAACCCGAACGAGGCGAGCGGCCTGGAGAGCGAGCAGACCACGAACGACTTTGCCTACGGTGTCGACGATCCGCGGGGCCTTTCATGTCCGCTCGGCGCCCACATCCGCCGGACCAATCCGCGCGACAGCCAGGAGCCGGGTGATGAAGACGAGCGGCGCATCACCAACCGGCATCGGCTCCTGCGCCGCGGGCGTGCCTACAAATATGCCGCCGACGGAATTGGCGGGGCGGAGCAGACCGGGCTGCTGTTCATGGCGCTGAGTGCCGACCTCGAGCGTCAGTTCGAGTTCGTTCAGCGCACCTGGGCCAATTCGACCGTGTTCCACGGGCTGGTCGACGAGCACGATCCGTTACTTGGACCCGGCGAGGGCGCGGGCACGAGTGCCGCAGCCGGCTTCTTCACGATACCTACGGTCGCCGGCCCAATCCGGCTGAAGGGGATCAAGTCCTATGTGAGCGTCCGCGGTGGCGGGTATTTCTTTATTCCCAGCCGATCAGCCCTAGCGCACTTGGTGACCCGCTCCCAAAGTTGAGGTCAGGGATCAGGCGGATCGCTTCACGATTCCGAAGAGGCCCGCGCGCCGGTCGGCATTGCGGCGATCTTGGGCCGATGCAGCGCTGGCTGCATTCCGGCGTCGATATCAGACCCGAACGACATGTCGCTCGACGGTCCATCGGCCATCGGTGCAGGACAGGTGGGCGTCCCCGGTGGGTGCCTCTACTCCGCCGCGAAAAGACGAAAGAGGCATGCTGGCTAGTGCTAGCCCGTTTTCGCGGATTGGAGCGGATTCGAGCATCCCGCTGATGATAAATCAATAGCTTACGCAAAAAGGTCTACACCACAGCGCTATTTTGGCAGGACGGCGTTTGGGGCGATCCTGGGCGGTGGTTGTGGGGGCAAATTGAGCTTTAGCTGCTGGATCAGGAGTTGAAGCTCGGCCTCGGGCTGGGTGTATCGGCTCAGGATGAGTTCGCGGCCGTCGGATGATCGGCACGGCCGAAGCTCAGGACTCGTTCGTTCTGCGTCGATTCTGATTGGACCCTTTGACACCTCGCCGCGACTCCGATCTTCCCGGCTGAGCGGCGAGGCTATGGCGCGGCACCCGGATCGTCCGACGCGACGCGTTCTTCACCCGGCGGGATTGCCCGGGGATCGCTCGCGGCGACCGGGCCGTTCGACAAGGCGTCGAAGAAGCCTTCCTCCTCGCCGGGGCCGGTCAGGAACTGTTCTGGACGGATGTCGCCGCTCAGCAGCCGCACGGCCTGGTAAGCGGTCTGGGCGAGATTGGGATAGGCTTCGACGCCGGTCGCGATCACCATCCGCTGCTGGCTGCCGCGCCTGATCACCATCGTCGTCGGGGTGATCTCGACGCCGAAGCGTTGCCCGAGGTCAGGCCGGCGGTCGAGATCCATCGCGATCACCTGCCAGCCCATTTCCTCCTGGAAGCGCTGGACGATCGGCCATTGCACGCGGCAATAGCCGCACGTCGAGCGCGAGAACATCACCAGCGCGAACCCGCCGGCATGCGCGCGCAAATAGTTGCGGCGCAGCGCCTCCTTCTGCGCGGAGAGCGCAGCGCGTGCGTCGCCGACCATCGGATTGGCGGATCTGGCGTTGAGTTCGGGGTGCTGAAGCATGGCCAACTGGGTGACGCCGGCAAAGGCGCGTGCCTTGCGGCGCGCAAAATCCTGCAGCCGCCAGAAATCGGCGACCGCATCGACCGTCAGCACGGTGGCGGCATAATCGCGCTGCGCCTCGATCAGCTTGCGAATTTTGGGCGGTGTCCAGGTCGCGAGTTCGGCCATCGGCGGGATATTCGGCCGCTTCAGTTCGTCAGGATCTTCCGTCTCAGGCTCGGCGGTCTTCGGTGCTTCATACCACCAATATCCCTGCTTTGCCTTGAGCGTTGCGGCCGTTGCGCCCGCTGCAGGTGGCGTCGCGCGTGCTGATATTGACCCGGTGGCGAGCGACGTCATCGATGTCGCCAGCAGCCAGGCGACCAGTTGTCGGCGACGAAGGGCTGGGAGGCTTGCGCTCACAGCACGCGCTCCATCCGGGTCAGCCGATCGAGCGGCACCGGCCCGAAATAGCGACTGTCGAACCCGCTCGGATACGACGAGCCGACATAAACCTGGCCTACCGGCAGCCGTCCTTGCCAATGAAGATGCTCGAGCCGCTGTCCGTTGCGGCCGAACGGCTTGCTGACGCCGAGCAGGACGCCGTCGCAATAATAATAGCCGTCGCGCTCCGCGGGCGCATGCGGCGAGGGCCTTTCGATCATCGTCAGCGATTCGCCCGGCATGCAGAGCGCATATTTGGTGACGTTGACCGGTTCGGGACCCGCCAGCGGATGCGACAGCGTGAACATCACGAAGTCGCCCTTGGCGATTGGTCCCGGCGCCGGCCGCAGCCCCCAGGCGTCGATCGATGGGCTCATTACCCAGACGATCTGCGGAATCCCCAGCGCCGCCAGCATCGCGAGCGGCAATATGATCGCGCAAGCCTGCCAAAGCCGCTCGGGACGGGCCGCCTGGCCCGGACCCGGTGCACCGAGGGCGACCGCCGCCTCGCCCGGCAGCCGCCAGGCCCGGCGCGCGAGAGCCTTACCGCCGATCCAGGCGAGTTTGAGCATCGCGCACCTCCTCCCGGCCGCCGAGGCGGCGATATTCTTCGAGCAGGCCCGAGAGCGAGGCGTCGCCATAGACGATATGGACAGCGCGCGGACTGTCATCGTCGCGCTCGCACCAGGCGCGCGTTGGATCACCTTCGATCATGGCCAGTGCCGGAACCCGGGTGACGCCATGCTGACGGAACACGAGCGGGTCGACGATCAGCTGGACGTCGCGCATCGCGCAGGCGGGGCCCTCGCAGCCAGGATCGATGCGCAGGATTTCGGCGGCGAGCTTCGCCATCGGCCCGACCTTGTGGAGACCACCCGGCATGCCACGAAAGGCGAGCACGCCCTTGGCCCGCTCGAGCTGGACGGCATAGGTCATGAGCGTCGCGACCGGCATCGACGACGAGACGAACAGCACAGGCACCCACGCACCGGCGTCGGGTGTAGCGGTCGCTTTGGCCACGGTCGCCACATCCGGCGGCTCGAGACCGAGCGCCTGCGCCAGCCGCTTCGCCATCGCTTCACGGGCTGCCGCCTGTTCGGCTTCGCTGCGCGCGAGCGCCTTGGTTGCGCGACGCTCGATCGCGGCATCCGGTTTGCGCCGTCGCATTGCATCGAACGCGCGGCGGGTTTGTGCCGCGGTCGGTGGTGGCGGCAAGAGTGGATCGGATTTTTCACCGGTTCGTTTGGCGCGCGCGATGGCGCTGGATACCCTGTCCATCGCTGACGGCGCTGCCCGTTCGATGCGCTTGCGCGCGTCTTCGCGCGCCGGCGGCATCGGCGCTGTCGGTGGTCGCTGCGCGAAGGCCTGGCCGAGCGCGACGCCCACGAGGGCTGCGAAGACAACACCGCTGGTGGCCATGCCCGCAATGGCTGTGAAGCCGATTGCCTCACTGGCCGATCGTATCGAGATACGCATCGATGCGCTCCTCCATGTCGGTCTTGATGTCGGTCTGGGCGCGCGCTTCGATGTCCGCATAATATTCGGACAGGTCCATCTTCGAGAAATCGAGCGCCTGAAATTCTTCCGGTGTAAATCCGCGGCACAGCGGCTTTTTGGGACTGCCCCAGCCGATGGTGTTGAACGATTTGAGCTGCGGCCGGCCCTGTTCCTGGATGATCCGGCCGAGTTTGGTGTTGAAGCAGCAATGACCGCGCGCCTTCTGCAGGCAGATGCCGAGCAGCGAGGACGCGCAATAGCTGCCGACCTCGTGACACATGCCCGAGCCTCGCAACATGCCGGTCTCCATGTCCTGTTGGTCGCAACCCTGGAGCAACACCTCGATCATGAAGTTGATCGCCAGATTGATCGCGAGCGAGGTCGGATCGAAGCCGACGATCATCGCATTGGCACCGGCGCTGGCGGCCTGACCCGCGCTGGCGCCTGCCTGGAACGCGCCATAGGCCGCGCTCATGCCGGCGAACACCGTCTTCGCCACCGCGATCTTGGTGCCGATCGACGACAGCGACGAGCCCATGCCGTCCCGTACGATCTTGCCCTTGTCCTTGCAGCAATTGGAGAAGGTGGTGGCGGGCCCCGGTGGACGGCAACGCAGCGCGCGGCCGCCGAAGATCTCGATCGTGCCGAGGCAGGTCCCGTCGGTGCCGGCCGTGCCATCGGCAGTTGCGCCGGCATCGTCGACCACTGGTTCATCGACGACCGGATGCGCGTCGGTGTCCTGGCACGCGTGCGGCGTACAGGCTGGCGGGCCACTGGACTGGGCTTCGCAGGCATATTGGGGACCCAGCGGGCAGGCGGGCTGCGCCGGGTCGGTGATGTCGCAGGCGATCTTGCCGATCGGGCATTGCCAGTGTCCGCCGGGCGTCATGGCGCAGGCGGCGAACTCGCCGGGATCGGCGGCGTCGCCATTGCCGTTGAGATCCGCGACGCATAATTGCTCAGCGTGGACCGTCGCGGGTGACAATGCGAGCGCGCAGGCGATGCCCAGCAGTAGGGCCTGGACCACGCCATGCGGTCTGCGGCAGGGCCAGACCATCATCTCGGGCTCGCCGAGCAAGCGAGATCGGCGCCGGCCAGCCGCACGGTCTGCATCATGACGACGGCTTCGGGGAAATCGTCGAGACAGCCGCAGGCGGTTACGACCGTTTCGCCCGGCCCGGCCGGGCAGCGATTGTCAGTCGTGCAGGCGTGATAGAAGGTGTCGAACGAGGCCGGGTCATTCTGCTGGCTGCCGGTCACGCCGGCTGGCGCGGCCGCATCGTTGACGCGCGGGCCACGGGTCTTGCAGATCGACTCGCACGCGGAAACGGGGCCGTGATCGGGCAGGGCAAACGGTCGAGTCGTGGTCGTTGTGCCGCCATCGGCTCGACTCATCCGGTCGGCGATCATCGTCTCGGTTGAATGGTCGATGATGTAGGTGCCGCGAGAAAGATCAGGCTGAGCCTGGCCGGCGGTGGTGTCGGTCGCGCAGATATAGCGGCGATCGACCAGGAAAAAGTCGCGCATGATCGGCGCCGTGCACGCTCCCGTCCCGAACAGCCTGGTCTGGGGCAGGGGGCTGAAACCGGTGCGTGCGCCGCGCGTGACTGTAGTGACGTCATCGACGACTTCCTCGTTGAGCCGGCAATGCTCATCGCCGGCTTGGGCTGAGCAATTGTCGACCAGCCGTTCGCTGGTTCGACAGGCGGCATCGATCTCGATCTCACGCGCGATCGTGCAGCGGCGGGTGACCGATGCGCGACCGAGACCGGCGGCGGACCCGGTCAGCGCCTGGAAGACGCCGCTCGATGCCGATGCCGCGAGCGCATCGCCGGCCATGGTCGTGGGACTCGCGCGGTACGACGATTGCGGGAGTTGAGGGTCGGCGCTGCAGGCCGTCGTCTGAGCGCCGGTATAGCGGATCACCGGACCGTCGATCGCCGCCTTCGCCACGCCGATGCGCGGGTCCGCCGCCGTCAGCGCGCCGACCATGCCGCCGCCGAGGTCGCCGAGCACCGACGCCATATTGCTCCAGGCGAGATTGCTGCCGCAGCTGTTGTTGATGCAGTAGCAGCCGGCGAGATCGGTGATCGCGACCTGGCTCAGCTTGATCATCTTGGCCGCATCGACGTCCCAGCGGAAAGATCGGCACTGGTTCCAGCTGCCGGGCTGGCAGGACATCACGCCATTGGCGCAGACGCCCGAAACCGGCACGGGCAATTTGGTGCGAATGTCGTGCGTGCTGTCGAAATCGGTATCGCGCGCGATCAGGACCGAGCCGAGATCGCCGGTCGCCGAAGGCTGGACCACCACCTCGAGCAAGGTCGCGGTCTTCTGGCAGGCGATGGTCGGCGAAAAGCTGTGGCGTCCATCGACGGTTGCGATCGGCTGTCCGCTCATGCCCGGCGTCACGACATTTTCCAGCAGCGCATCGCTGTCGGCGGTCCTGGCGCGTGAAGCTTCGGCCGCCGCGCGGGCGCGCTCCTCGACCGACTGCGCCGATAACGGATGTGCGGCGACCATGGTGACCAGCGCGGCCGCGGCAAGGAACCGGACCGTGGGGAGGCATGCCGACCGGATCGCCGGTGCGGCCACGCTGGCCATGGGTGGAGCGGCGCCGCCCGGGCATGGCGGCGCCGCTCCCGCCTCGCGCACCTGCCGGCAGCCGCAAGGGCCTTGGCGGGCAGACCGGGCAAGGCCGGCCAGGCGCACGAGACGTCTCGTGGGCATCTGCTCAGGGAACCGGGATACCGGCACAGCAGATGACCTTTTCAAACAGCATGAACTGGGCATTGTCCTTGGCCGGCGCGTGCTTGCCGCTGGTCCAGAGCGCGCCGGGCCGGCCGATATTGACGCATTTGCCGCCCTTGACCGGCTCCATCAGCTGCAGCTTGTAGCGCGACTTGGTCCAGATCGGGCTGGGCTTGAACGAGCAGCCATCGGCCGAACTGATCGTCAGCGCGCCGAGCCGCCCCATCATGAAGGTGCCGCGGGCGGCGAGACCGGCCCAGGCCTCGACGCTGTCGCCAAAATGGATGTCGCCGGCGACCGGATAGGTGGCGCCCCACGACCCCATGCACCAAAACAAGGGATCGATCACCTTGCCGGCGGCCGCGGCCGCGCTGTCGGCCATGCAGGCGAGGCCGGCGGCGGGATTGCCGAACAGCACCGCCTCGGGCTGGATGATCGCGCCCAATGTCGCCGACTGCCAGGTCGGCAGCACTTCGGTGATCAAGGCGACGTCGAACCCGTCATCCTCGAAGCAGGGCAGGTCGGTGAACATGTCGAGCATCGCCCAGACCGGCGCGATATAATAATGCATCTGCGCGAACATCTTACGTGTGTTGGTGCCGTCGGCGAGTGAGGACTGGCTGCCTTGGAGCCGGCCGCCGGTCGCCATCAAATCGGCGCCGAGCGCCATCATGCAGCCGGGTTCGGTGACGATGTCGACCATCCGGTTCGGGCTCCAGTACGACACCTTGACCCCGAACCAGAAGCTCGCGCCCTTGCGGCAAGCGCACAGCGGCTTCGAGGTCGACTGCGCATCGAGCGCCTTGTCGAGCTTGTCGTAGGATCCGACCCGCACGCCGCCGATCGTGATGGGGAAGATGCAGGTCCAGCGCACCTTGGTGATCGGGTTGAACACGGTGCCGCTCGGGCATTTCGAGGCAGAAGCTGGGGTGGCCGTGCCCAGCCCGGAAAGGCCGAGCAGGAGCGCCGCGAACATCATGCGACAGGACCTGGCCATCACCTGCCCTCCCGCGATTGCGCCGTGGAGCGCGCGGGCTGGCGGTCGCGCGGACCGAACTCGCGCAACAGCAGGCGCTGACCATCCTGGGCGACGATCACCGGCGCGACCGTCAGCCCGAGCCGCGCCTTGACCCGCTCTTCGAGGATGAAGATCGCGCGACCTTTGCGCTCGGACAGTGTGATCGCATCGCCGGCGGTGACCAGGATGAAGTCGGTCGTGCGCGCCTTCGTCATTGCCCAGTCGAGGTCGCGCGGATGCACGACCACGAGGCGCTGCGGCAGTGACACATAGGCCAGCGGATTGAAGGTGAACCCCTTCGGATAGAGCGTGCGGCCGTCGGGCAGGCTGATGTCGAAGTCGAGCGTGTGGAACGGCACGACGTGGCGGATGCGACTGCTGGTCGCGACGCCGAGCGATGCCGCCCGCATCGCGCTCCAGCCGCTACGTGGTCCGAATTTCGGCGCCATGTCGCGCGGCAGCGTTGCCGCCTTTGCCTCGATCTCGGCCATCGCGTCGGGCTCGGCGATCGGCCAGGTCCGGCCGATCGTGCTGGAGGCAGCGTGCGCCGCGACGCCCAGCGTGACCGCGCCGAGCATCAGCACGGCGATCGTTGCGGCCTGCATCAGCGCCATCAGCCGCGCGCGACGGGGCCAGGATTTTTCAGCGGCCATCGCGGCGTCTCCCGAATCGCGCAGTGCGCCATGTGTCGCCCCACCTCTCGCTGCGCGCCTCGCCGCGGATCGCGGCGATCAGCGACGCGAGCGCGAGCAGTGCGGTGAGGAGCACGATGGTGCGCAGGGCGCCGGCCAGTTCGGCGCCGCCGAGCACGAGCACGACCTGGATCAGCAGCAGCAGGATCGCTGCCATCGCGAGCCGCGCCGCCATCGGCGACGGGCGGTTGGAGAGCAGCCCGTTCATGATGCCCGCCACCGCTGCCAGCGGGCGAGCAGCCGGCTGCTCCAGGCGCTCAGCACGATCAGCAATAGCCCCGAGGCGAAGCAGGAGACCGCGATCAGCACCGTCGCGCGGAGCACCATCATCGCCGGCTGGCCGAGAATGCTACCCGCGATCGCGACGAGCGCGGCCATCAGCACCGTCTCGATGCAGACGAGGCGGAAGCGCCACAGGAACGATGCCGCTTCGGCGCGTTCGGCGACACGTGCCGCGATGATGCGCTCGAGCGCCTGTTCGTCGGTCAGGTCGAGCGGCAGCTGGTCGGGATGGATCTGAGTGTGGCGACGCATGGCGGTCATGCTCCCATTGCCGGCCGCGCGTGCGGCTGGTGACCCAATATCTCTGTGGCATCGACCCCGGCGAGCGTGCACACCGCTTCCAGCGGCGACTGGCCGCGTGCGAGCAACGCCTCGAAGGCGGCGACCTCCTGCGGCGCGCTGGTGTTGATCCAGTAGCTGAACGGATCGACGACGAGCCGCGCGATGCCGATGCCGAGCGGCGAGTCGATGAAGACTTCCGAATAATAAGGTTTCGAATTGCGGACCGATTTCAGCAGGTCGAGCACGAATCCCGAGTAATCGATGATCTTGTTGTCGACCGCCTTCTCATAGGTCGAGCCCTGCAAAAGGAAGCGCGTCGCGGCGTTCTCCAATATAACCTGGCCGGTACCGCCGAACAGGGTCAGGTCGTTGAGACTTTGCAGCACGATGCCGAACGAGCCCTGATATTTGCGCGCGCGGCGATAGCCCTGGCCGAATGCCTCGGCCAGTCGCGACAGGTCCTGGCCCTCGGTGCGGGTCATGAACTGCGCGGCCTCGTCGCACAGCACGAAGCGCGGCCGGTCTCTGGACGACAGATAGAGCTCCTGGGTGACGGCATTGACCACCACCATCACGATCACGTTCATCAGGTCCGGCATGGCCTTCAGCCGCTCGAGCTCGAGCACGACGAACTCGTCGGCGCGGATATCGAGCGTGCTGGGGCCATTGAAATAATGACCATAAGCGCCGCTGCTCCCGAAATCCCTGAGATTGAAGGCGAGCTCGCGCGCAACCGGCACCAGATGCTCGACGCGGTCGAGATCGCTGGTCGCCTGGGCGGGGTAGGTGCCGAGCCAATCGCGCACCGCATCGATGCCGCGATCGGCTTGGGCGGTGTCGATCGCCCATTGCACCGCCGATTTCAGCAAATTCCACTCGGAAGTGGTGACGCCCTTGCGGGTCGCGGCATTGGCCATTTCGGCGACGATCGCCACCGCCATGCTGATCGCTGACTGCTTGTCGTCGCCGTCGAGCGCGAGCCCCATGTCGAATGGATTGAGGACCAGGCGCTCCTCGCCGATGTCGATGTAACGGCCCGAGCAAAGCGTGCAGAGCTTGCGATAGCTGCCGCCAATGTCGATGATGCGAATGAGCGCGCCGCAGGCATAATATTGCTGGCAGAGATTGTTGAGCAGGAAGCTCTTGCCGGCGCCGGATTCGGCCGAGACGATGAAATTATAATTGTTGATCCGCGGATCGAACAGATCGAGCGTGATCAACTGGCCCTTGCGGCCCGTATAGAGCAGAGCCGGGCGCCCGCCGCCGCGGAAATCGGTCTGGATCGGCGCCATCAGCACCGCCGCTTTGGTCGGCATCCGGAAGTCGCGCTCGAGCAGCCGCAAGGTCGTGCGATCCGGATAGAGGCCGAAGGGCAGGCTCATCACCAGCAGGGTCGGCAGCAAATAGCTTTCTTCCTGCATCGCGAACGGCAAGGGCTCGCTTTCCCACAGCCGTTTGGCGCGGGCGGCCATTTCGCGCGCATGTTCGCTGGTCTGGCCGAACACCCAGATTGTCGGGATCACGCGCACGAACTTCGAATTGCCGGCCTCGTCGAGCACCCAGCCGATTTCCTCGATCTGCTTGCCGATCTCGACCGCGAACGAACCGGCCGCCTTCTGCGCGCCGAGGATCTGCGCTCGCTGGTGGATCTCGAACTGGCTGTGGTCGAACAATATGTTGAGCGTGACCATGAACGGGCCGCCGATCTGGTCGCTGTCCTCCGCAGTGCCGCGCATGCCGCCCAGCAGCCGGTTGGCGCGCTCGGCGGTGATCCGTTTGGCCGGCGCCTTGGGCGTGAGGCAGCGTGCGACCTGGTTGCCGAGAAAGACTTGCGGCCCCTCGAACCGCAGATCGGGGCCGGCGTCGATGATCTGCTTGCGGATCGGCGGTGCGCCGGCCGTGTTGCCGTCGGCGAATACGCCGGGTGCGGCCGTGGCGACGCCGTTGAAGATACGCCGGTAGAAGGCGACCATATCCTGGGGCGCAAGCCGGCGGATGCCGAGCTTGGCGAGCTGCTCCTCGACCTGGCGGCGCAGGTCCGCGCCGAGCGGACGGCGCGTCTTGATCGACAATAAGGTGCGGAAGTCGCGCACCGGAATGCCATGGAGCGCATCCAGGCCGTGGCGGCCCTCGCTGAGATAGGCATGGGTCCGGCGCGCGGACGCCTGGATCAGCGGGTCGTCGCGCGTCTTGAGATCGAGAAAGGCATCGAGCGCACGGTCGATCAGCGGATCGGCGAAGGTGTGGAGCTGAAGAACCGTCCCGTCGGGGAAGTTGATGTTGAACAGGCCCTGCAGCGCGCCATGGACATGCGCGAACATATAGGCGCTCGGAACCATCTCCCAGGCGTGACCCCAGCTGTCGTCGATGCACAGGAAAGCCTCGCTCGGTTCGTCCCAGGCGACCAGCGGCAGGAAGTCGGAGAAGGCGTCGCGGCGGATACCTCGCCGCAGCGCGGAGACGGTGAGGCCACCGCCGGTGCGCGTGCCCGGCGCCCTCATCGTTTCGGCTCCGCGACCGGCGGCAGTTCGGCTGCATCGCCGGCCGGTTCCCGGACCTGGCCGAGTACGGGCGCCGACGCCGCCTTCGTCGGCGGCGTGACCAGATAGCCGCCCACCACCCAGACCGGCTTCTCGACGATCGCATAGACGTAGCGCGGCATGTAGAGCCGGTCGGGGCGCTGGCGATCGGCATAGGGCAGGATCAGGGTGCGGACCGTGCGGCCGGTCTTGAGCATCGGCGTCACCGGCGCCTCGACCAGGCCCTTCAGTTCCTGGTAGACGCTGTCGCGATAACCAGCATAGCTGCCCGGGGTGCCGGCGCGGCGACGGTCTTGACTGGGCGGTCGCGCATCTGCTGGCACGCGCAGCAGCTTGCGGTCGTTGGTGACGGCGGGTGTCGAGCGAGAAGTCTTGCCGGCAACTGCGTCCTGATAGGCCTGATCCGGATGAATGCACTGGCCGTGATCGTCATTCCTGCACGAGAATTTTTCCGAATAAGGCGACATCATCGAGCCGACCGTCGTGCAGCCGGGCAGCAGGGCGAGGCCGAAGACCGTGGCGAATATGACCGCACCTGATGGTCCACGCCGTGAGGTCTGCATGACAGGATCAATCATGGTCGATTTTCTCCTTGAGATGAGGTCGAGCATCAGAATTTGCTTCCGACCGACGGTTTGATTTCGAGCGCGACGCCTTCCTGGACGACGACGACGACGTCCTTGGCGGCGCCGACCTCGACGACCGGGCCGGCCTGGCGGGCGAGGTCGAGATAGAATTCGGTCAGCTTGTCCGACGCGCGGCCGAGGCCGGTGGCGATGCCCGATTTGGCGGCGTCCGCCGGATCGATCGTCCGCACGCTGCCGAGCGCCGAGGTCGATACGTCACCGAGACTGGTCTCGACCGATTGCGAGAAGCCGGCGATCGTGCCGGCGATGAACGAGCGCGCCAGTGCCGCGCCGGCGCGCGTTACCACCTTGCCCGACAGGCCCTTCTTGCCGTCGGCATCGACGAAGAAACCCTTGAGCGGCTGGTCGACGACGGCATGTTCGTCGAAATCGACGCAGGAGATCGAGACCAGCTGCACCTCGACCCGCTCCTTGGCGAGGCTGCCAGTGGCGTTTCCGATCACGAAGCAGCCCGCCAGATTGGCCTTGACGTCATTGGGCAGCACGGCTGGTGCCTGCACACGGGCGATGATCGGTTCGGGATTGCTGGTCGCATCGCGGCTCGCGAGCGCGTCGATCCCGGTCAGCAGCCTGGCCCTCATGAAACCAGGCGGCAAATAGATCGTCCGCAGCTTTTTTTTTGAGCCTCCGGCCTCGCCATCCGACTTCGCAGCCCCATCGGGCAACGCAAGTGTCGTCGCTGCCCCGATCGCGCCGACCTGGCGTTCGACCGGTGGTGCGGGTGGCGCCGGCGGTGCCGTCGGCATGGCGGGCGGCGGAGGAAGTGTGGCGCCGTCGCCGGCCGCACCCCCCGGTGTCGGCGGATAAGCGGGCACGTCGCCGGGAAAGGCCGGGGGCAGGTCGGGTGTGCCGCCCGCGAGCAAGGGCGACGGATCGGCGATCCTGCCGGACTCGATCCGTCCCTCCTCGATCGCGGTGACGCGTTCACCGAGCAAGGTCTGGCCTTCGAGCACCTTCTGGAGATCGCCGCGCAGCTTCACCTCGAGGCTGTCGCCGCGCAGGCCGGCACCCATGTCGAGTTTCGACGAGGCGGGAGCGGCCTCCACCGGCGGGCCGTCGCTGGTGCTGGCGGTGTAAAGTCCGTAACCGAGCGCGGCGATCGAGACCGCGACCCCGATCCGCTTGGCGTGCAGTTTCTGGTCCGACGTCATCCGCGCCCATTGCGCCTTGAGGTCTAGCAGCGCCGGGCGTGCGGGCGGCGGTGACGATGCGCCATCGTCACTTTCGCGACTCCCTGCGTCGAATTCGGGTAGCGCGTCGTTCGCGCCGGCGCCTGATCCGCTGACAGCGCTCATTGCGAAACGCTCCGGCGAACGATGATCAGGCGCGCGGCGTCGCCGGGGGCGAGTGCCAGGCGATCGAGCGTGACCGCGAAAATCTCCGCACCAAGCGCGCGGTCGAGAAAGTCGCGCTCGTCGAGCGTGACGGCGGCGGACGCGGTCACCAGATATTCGCTGGCGGACAGGCCGGCGCCCTCGACCTCGAGCCGGCGGCGTTCGCCGAGCATCACGGCGGGCAGGCCCGTGATGGCAATGCGTGCCTTGTCCGGTGCCACCTCCGAAAATGACGCCGGCACGCGATCCTGGAGCAAGGCGAGGGCGATCGACACCGCGCGCTCCTCCTCGACGAGCGGCCCGAGCAACGCCTCGTTCGCCCGGGTGCGCTGGCCGGTGCCGGGCATCAGCATGACCGTCTGCGCGGCGATGTCGGAGGGCTCGGCATAGAGCGGATAGATCGCGCCGTTGCACGACACATAGATCTCGGTCGGGACGGTCACGTAGCTGCGCGTGACTGCGCCCATCTCCTCGGTCTCGCGCACGAGAAACTTGACCCAGGCGTCGGCACCCGCGCGCTCGACGGCGAGACCTTTCTCGGCCGAGAATTTAGCGTCCTCGATCTCGCCGCCGACGCATACCAGATGATTGACGTCGCGATTGGAGAGCCGGATCGTACTGGTCTGGTCGGGCAGCGCAATGATCGACTGGGCCGATGCGGTCGTGCTCGCGCCGACGGCGGCGGCGAACAATGCGCACGCCAGCAACCTGGGCGATCTCGGCCAATTACCGGATTTCAGCATCGAAATTCTCCTCCTGAAGGGCGGTCAGCCAGAAGCGGCCATTGTCGATCGCGTAGCGAATGCGCAGATTGCCGCGGAACCGGCGGATCACGCCGCCGATCACGCGGATCTTCTCGACCGGCAGCAGGATCTCGCTATCGGTGTAGGTGACCGGCTGATCGGTACGGATATAGGTCGCGATCGACAGCGTCGGATTGGTCGCCATCTCGTCGAGTAGCCGGTTCAGGCTGTCGCGCAGCTCGTTAAAGGCCGATGGATGGACGATGCTCAGCAACTCGCGGAACTGCTGGTCCGCCGAATAGGATGAATAAGTGCCGGCGAGCGCGACGATGTTGCGGGTGATCGTGCGTAAATAGCTTGGCGACGGCGTGTTGCCGGTGATGTAGAGGTCGCCGCCGGCACCGAACGGAATGACGATCGTCCGCTGGTTCTGCGCGGTCGTATAAATCAGGGTACCGAGCACCGCGGTGATCCCGAACAGGCCCGCGATCGCGAACTTCAGCAGCCGGTTCTCTTCGAACAGATTGGCCGAGCCCTGCAGATAGCGGTGAAGGTGCCAGCTCGGCCGCGTGTCGCCGATCATGCCGGCAGCTGCCTTGCGCTTGCTCGATCCGAACATGACGGTCACTCGAAGAAGCGGGTCTGGGTCGGACCCGGATAATGGCGGAAGCGCAGCAGGCCCCAGCGCCAGGCCAGATGCGGAATGAAGCCGCGTGGCTTGGTGCGCTTCCAGGGAATGAAGAGGAGAAGGACGCCGATGAGCGCCCAGCCGATCAGCCCGCCGACGATGACCGCGACGAAGATCGTGCTCATCGCGACGACGAACTCCTGCGCATCGAACCAGAGGATCTGAACCGGGCGGTGCAGGAACTGCGGCAGACGTTCATCCAACGCCCTTCTCCCTTGCTTCATCACGCGATCACGCGTGACTTCCAGAAGGTGACCATCACCTCCCAGCCGTTGCGGTCGCCGGACGCCGGAGGGGCGCCGGCCACCGAAGCGTCAGATCACCATCCCGAAGGTCTGGAGGATCGCGTCGGCCTTGATCAGGCAGACCGCCGCGACGATCGTCGGGATGCCTACCATGATGTTCGAGAACAGGCGCGAGACGCCGAACAGGAAGGCGGCGACACCGCCGACGAACCCCATCGGCCCCTTGACGCCCTTGTTCACGACGATGTCGTAGATGTCGTAGCCGAGGTCCCCCGCGGCGGGGGCCTTGAACGCATGGGCGACACCGGCCGCGACGATGGTGGCGAGCACCAGCAACAGGGTCGTGTCGGCCGCGCGCGGGCCATGACGTCGGATCAGTTTCAGCATATTCGGTCTCCTGGCATTTGGAGCCGCCCCGCAAATGCCTGGCCGGCACCGATGGACATCGTTGTCGGCCGACGATGACACGGGGCGGCTCCGGGAGAGCGCCATCGCCGGCATTCCGGCCCACCAGCGAAACCGCGCGCGTCTGGAGACGCTGCGTTGCGGATCGCCGGGGCCCGCCAGATTGAAAATGGAGCGTGGCTCCGTCCCGCCAGACCGGCGGCCGATCTCAACGACGCGCATCGATCGGCTTGCCATGCTGGTCGAGAAAGGTGTCGAGCTCGGCCTGCTGGAACCCCGGGATCATCCGGCCATCGACGACCAGGGTCGGCGTGCCCGACAAGTTCATGGCCTGGACGATGCGCGCATGGGCCGCGACCTTCGCCTTGCCGGCCGGGCAGCTTTTCAGCGCAGCAGGCGCGGCGCCGGCGTAGATCGCCTTGAACGCCGCCTCGCGATCCGCCGAGCATAATATGTGTTCGGCCTTGGCGGCGGCAGCCGCATGAATGCCGCTCACGAAATAGATCAGGCGACGCACCGGCTTGCCCTCGGCCGCCTTGGCCGCCCAATAGCGATCGAGCGCGCGGCAATAGGGGCAGTCCGGGTCGGTGAACTCGATGACTTGCGGGGCGGTCTCCGGGCCGATCGCCAGCGCCTGGGTGCGATCGATGGCCTTCAGCCTTCTGGCCGCGATCGCGTCCTGTGCCAGCGCGGTCACATTGACGCCGCCGCGATCATAGATCGCGGCGAACAGCAGATGTCCGCTCTCGGGCGCATAATATATGATGCGCCCGCCCGCATTTGCCTGATATATGGGACCCTTCACAGGCGCTGGACCGAAGTCCTCGAACTGCAGGTTCGAGAAGGTCTGGCGTAGCGCCTGCTGCGCATCCCGCGCCGCCTGGCCAAGCGTCTCGGGTCCGGCCGGCGCTTGTCCTGCAGCGGCCGCAGATGTCGTGATGAGCAGGGTTGCCAGGACGATGTCAGCGGCGCGACGCATCGGGAGCCTCCTTCGCAGGCGGTGTCGCGGCGACGAAAAGATCGCGGTCGAGCTTGAGGCTGGAGCCGAGCGGCAAGAACGCGATTCCGCGATCCTGTGTCTCGGTCGGATCCGACGCTCTCGCGCGGATCACATAGCCCTCGGCATCCGGCACAACGACGAGCATCACCGGCATGGGCCGCGGGGCGCCATGGCTGTCGGGTGTGTGGGCTATGACCGGCGACACGGCGGTCGCGGCCAGGAGTGCAGCCATCATCGCTCGGGGCGGTCGCCGGCGTAACATGAAAGCCTCCATTCGGGCGCAAATCAGCGCTCGGGGGATCGGGGAGCACCAGTCGTCGCAGCTTCGGTCGAGGCTGGTTCCTGGTCGAGCGAGACATGCGGAAATGATCCGACTGGCACAATGACGAGGGCAGTCAGATGCCGTTTGAGCGGAAGAAGATGAAAATATGCAGGCGTCGTGGGATATAGGGAGTATGAAGAATGGCTGAGCGCGAATTGAACGAACCGGCAGTGACGTGCCGCTTTGGGCAAGCTCGTTCGTCGGTACGACCTGCCACGCGGAACAACCGCAGATGTCAGGCGAATGCGCAGGGAGAGGTTCGATGACGCGACCCACACGGGCGTTCAAGCTTCGACTGTCGAACGATGGAATCGACCTGTTGATCGCGTGCCATTGCCACCTGATCCGTTCGACGCGGCAATTGCTGGCCTGGGGGACCACCCTCCATATCGCGGTCAATTACCTCGAAACGCTGCCGATAGCGGAGGTCGTCGACCGGCTGAAATGCCTGCCAATGCTCGGCCTGCGCGGTCAGAGCGAACATTATCTCGGGGCGCCCTGCGGACTGAAGGATATTGCCGACCGCATCGTCGCAAGCGTGGCAATCGCAGCGCCGGGATGCAGGCCACCGGCACTTGCCCACATCTACCTCGTGTCCTTGCAGGCAGCCGCTTCTGCCGACGAAGCGGCGGTGCGGAACATCTACCAGCGTGTAACGGGCAATTAACCGCGATTGCGAGTCAGCATGTGTTTCTGCAGCAATATGAGATGATTAGCCTATCTATTTTCGCCAGAATGGCGGCGATTTCATTTGACGACGGTGCAATGCACACCTTAGTCGAAGCGACTGGCAAGGCCTTGGCGGGCTAAGTCCTGTTAAGGAGTTGCGGACATGTCGCTTGATGATGCGGCGATCGTTGCTGAGGGCCCGCTCTCGTACCTCAAGGAAGTATCGGGACGACGCATAGAAGAAGCACGAAAACGCGGAGGGATCACGCAGCAGCAGCTGGCACGAGAGCTTGGCATGGGCGTGCGCTGGCTGCGCGAGATCGAAGGCGGAAACCCCAGGGCACGGCTCGACGATCATCTGCACTGTGCCTATCGCCTCGACCTCTCGACCGGACACATCCTGATACCCTTGCTGTTCCGCGGCCAGAAGATGGCGTTCCCGAGGCAACTCGCGGTCGGCGACCTGCGTGATATGGAGCGCCTCTGCGTCGAGGTCGTGGCCGACCGGAACATCGCCTTGCTCACCAACCAGCTGACGCCGCAATGGCGGTCCGGCCGTTTTCCGGCAAGCGTTTGAGATCGTGGCGCCGGAACCGGTCAATCAGCAACGCACCTATGAGGCGATCAGGCACGCACTGTTCGCCGGCAAATATCCCGTTGGTGTTCGCATCGACCTCAAGACGCTGGCCGAGGGGCGGGGAATAAGCCTCACGCCGGTTCGCGAAGCGATCATGCGGCTGGTCGGCGAGCGCCTGTTCGAACAGCATCCGAGCGGCGGCTTCAGGGTTGCCGTGCCCGATAGCGACCGGCTCGCCCAGCTCTACGACTGGAATCTGCATCATCTGCTGGCCGTACTCGGGCTCGTATCGAGCGAGGCGCTGGACTCGGCCTTTGCTCGCCTGCGCGGGCGAACAATCGGACGTTCAGCGGCGGAGCTGGCCGTCCACACCGCGATGATCTTCCGGATGATCGGGTCGACAGTGGCCAATCCGCTCTTCATCGAGCAGATCGATATGGCCAGCGATCGGCTCCACTATGCACGAATTGCCGAGTCGCGGTCGGGGATCGATGTCGCAAGGGAACTGAACGCCCTTGTGGAAATCGTCGGAGTCGACGTCAAGGCTAGGGTTCGGCGACGAATCCTTGCCTTCCACCGGCGCAGAATCGCGCGCGCATCGCGCATAGCCGCGACGATTCTCTCGATGGGAAACGGCCAAGAGTGATGCAAATTCGCGATCGCGTCGAACACTCGCCATCCGCGACTGTGATCAGCGACATATATGCGGTCATATTGTCGCTAAATATGAGCGCCCGCGACACGAACAGGACGCTACCGTCAAGTAGCCGCGAACAGTCGCGGCGAACATGAGGAGCGTGACATGACCAATGACGATAATGGCGGTGAGCTGATCGACTTCGGTGCCGTGAGCACCGAGACCCGGGGCGGCACGAGCGGCAAGCTCGACTTCATCAATCTGCCTCAGCCCGTGATGGGCCTTTCGGACGATTGATCGACTGGCGCGCCCGGCTTGCCGGGCGCGCCTTTCGCAGGCGTGTCGGTGGGGCTCGACGAATCATGACGATCGGCCTGCGTCGCGCAAATGGAAAGCAGAGCGATGGCCTATCGACTGCGCGACAATCTGGGGGCCTGTGTCGCCGGCGGTCGAGCGGTGTTCCTGGACCTCGATGCCGACCGCTATTTCGGACTTCCCGCAGCGGCGGATAAGGCGTTCCAGCAATGGCTGACCGGTCAAGATCCCGAGCCGGAACAACTGGACGTGCTTGTTTCGCGCGGGCTGCTCCTGCTGTGTGGGCAGGGCAGTACTCCGCCCAGCCGAGCCAGCTTCTCGCTCCCTGCGGCGGGGCGTGAGACGCGTCCCAAGGGTCGAGTCACCGCGATTCGATTCGTGCACATTTTCCTCGCCCGGCTCTATTGGTCATTCGCGCTGAAGTTGCGCTCGCTCGCTGCTATTCGTCGCGTTCTGGAAGCGAAGCGTCCGAAGCGCGAGTCATCGGCGGGTCCTCACGATCCCCGCTATGACGACATCGCCACCAGTTTCGAGAAGACTGAAGCTATCATGAGGACGCATGATCGGTGCCTTTCCGATTCGCTGGCCTTCCTTTCGATCTGCTATGCATCTGGCCTGTCGCCACGCCTCGTCTTCGGCGTTCGGACGACCCCGTTCGCGGCCCATTGCTGGGTCCAGGTCGACGACCTGGTCCTGAACGATCGCCTCGAACATGTGCGGCTGTTCACGCCGATCCTGGTGATCTGACGATGCTGCGCTATCTCGCACTGGTCTTCGCGAACCCGGCGGGGCGATCGGAGACCGAGGCGCGCATCGCTGCCGAGACGGGGCTGGGCAGGCCATGCAGAGCTGGGTCGGTAACGATTTTCGTCGACCGGCTTGATCGGCTGCTGTCGTTGCCCGAAGGGCGGGGCTTTGTCGCCGGCACCGTGTTCCGCCGTCAGGGTCCACCACGCGCCGTCGATGCATTCGATCCGGTCGAAGGGTTCGGGATCAGCGACGGTCATGGCGCCGACCTCCTGACACAGTATTGGGGCGGTTACGTCGCGATGCTCGATCGCGACGATGGCGTGACGGTCCTGCGCGATCCGTCGGGCGCGCTGCCCTGCTATCATGCGAGGGTCGAGGGTATCATCCTGTTCGCGTCCGACGTCTCGCTGCTGGTGGCGACGGGACTGGTCGAACGCCGCGTGAACTGGCGGTCGATGCCGCGCCATCTCTATGCGCGCGACATTCCGTGGCGCGAAACCGCGATCGAAGGCGTGTCAGAATTGCTCGCCGGCACGGCACTGACGCTCCGGCCGGATGGCAGCGAACAGCTCACCGAGCGATGGTCGCCATGGGATCATGTCGTGCCAGGCTCATCGGTCGATGAATCCGAACAGGCCGAGCGGCTGAAGCGCGTCGTGCGAAGCTGCTTACAAAGCTGGTCCTCCTGCCAGGAGCGGATATTGCTCGGCGTCTCCGGCGGGCTCGATTCCTCGATCGTCGCCGTAAACCTCGTCCGGCCTGGCCTCGACCTCGCCTGCCTGACCCTCGTCACCGAGGATCCGCGGGGCGACGAGCGCATCTATGCGCGCATGATCGCCTCGGCCATCGGTGCCGACCTGATCGAAAGCTGGTTCGATCTCGATGCGGTCAATATCGGGCGCTCCGCCAGCGCGCACTTGCCCCGGCCGTCGGGCTGGACGCACGACCAGGCCTATCAGGCCGCCGTGGTCGATGCCGCTAAAGAGCGGCAATCGGATGTCTTCATGACCGGGAGCGGCGGCGACAACATTTTCTACAACAGCAGTTCCGCCAGGCCGATCATCGACCGCTACCTCGTCGAGGGGCTCGGGGTAGGGCTGATGCGAACGATCGGCGATGTCTGCAGGATCACCGGCTGCAGCATGGTTCAGGCTGTGCGCGAAGCCTTCCGGGTCTGGCGAACTTCGGGGCGGACCTATCGCTGGCAGGCGGACACGGCCTTCCTCCATCCCGAAGTCGTTCGCGCGCAGGACGAACTCGGCATCGACCATTCCTGGCTCAAGTCGCCGCCGACGGCCTTGCCGGGCAAGGCCGCACAGATCGCCATGCTGCTGCGCATGCAATGCCACCATGATGGCTATGATCGGAGCCTCTATCTGCCGACCATCCATCCCCTGGTGTCGCAGCCGATCATCGAGTTCTGTCTCGGGACTCCGATCTGGACGATGTGCGAAGGCGGCGTCAATCGCTCGCTCGCGCGGCGTGCCTTCCAGCGGGACCTGCCAACGGCGCTGCTGGAGCGTCGCACCAAAGGCGGACCCGATGCCTTCGCCATCAAGATGATCGCGCATAACCTCCCCGAAATCCGCGAACATCTGCTCGGTGGCCTCCTGGCCGAGCGCGCGCTGCTCGATCTCCAAGCCCTCGACACGGTGCTCACGCCCGAACGCGTCGCGCAGGGCACCGCCTATGTGCGGCTGCTTTCGCTGATCGACACCGAGGCATGGGTACGGGCATGGTCGAGCGCATAGAAGCTGGCCGGCGGGCGGTCATTTGATCCGTGATCCGCTTCCTTCGGCGGCGGTCCTCTTCATCGCCAGCCAACGTTCGGCCTCCACGTGCCGATCGGGATCGGACGGCATCCGGCCTTTCAGCCAGAGTCGAACCAGGCGAGGTTGCGCCGATAGACCGCCAGTCGATGCGCCGGCTGCCATTTGACATGATGCTCGTCGGGGAACACGAACAGGTCCACAGGCTTTCCAGCCTCACGAAGCGCCGTGAAGCTCTCGAGACCTGCCTGATATTCGTCATCCGGCGCCTGCATCAGGAGCGGAAAAGCCACGCGCTGCGGATTTTGCGCAATCGAGATCCGGGACCAGAAATCCGGGGCATCCTCGTTCAGTGTTGGCCAGCCAATATCCTCGTAGGTGCGGGCAATCGCGGCTCCCAGGATCGCGCCCTGGGACTTCTCCCAGCAGCAACTGCTGACCGCGCCGGCGGCGAACATCCTGCTGTTGAGGGCTGCGAACTGCACCGAAGAAGTGCCGTCGCTGAGCCCAGTGATCCCAACATGATCGGCATCGACGATCCCGCGGTCGATCAGCAGCCGCACAGCGGTTTCGGTCGAGGACAATATGTTGCGCCGCTGCCTGAAGTCCACGAGGTCGGCCTTGTCGACATCGCGCCAGCTTTTGGCGTCGCCGCAGCAATCGGGTGATTTCGGGTTCTGCAAGCTCAGCACGGCATAGCCGTTGTTGGCGAAGGACTGGATCGGGAATTCGTCGCCAACGCCGCCGCGCAGGAATTGGCGCGTAATGTATTGCACGACGATCAGCGGATAGCGTGTCCCCGGCCGATAACCGACGGGAAACACGAGATCGCCAAACGCCTCGACGCCGAAAGCCGTTTTCCAGTGCAGCCGTTCGGCGCGCCCCAGCGTGAGGCGGGAATATTGCGGGTTGGGATCGAACAATATCGTCGTTCGCCCGCTCGCCGGGTCGAGCCTGATCAAGCGCCTCGGCGTCGTTGACGACTCGTGAAGGCAGATCAGATCATCACCGGCAGGCTGGCATTCGACCAGCAGGTCATTGGTCAGGTAAAGTCGGCGCGGCGTTGATCCTGGCGACCATGTATAGATCGCTGTCGCTTCGCGTCCCCAGCCTTCGCGTCGCATGTAGCGGACCGCACGACCGTCGGTCGTCCACCAGAGCTTCAGCTCGGTGGCGTCGCATTCGGGCTTGTCGCAGAGGGTGCGGCGACCATTCGCATCCTCGACGACCAGCTGATGAGGCGGCGGAAATGTCGATCCGCGACGCGCTCTCGTCCAGGCTTTGCGGCCGTCACTGGAGACGGCGAGCGCGATGGCGCCTTCGGGCGTATCGGCCGGGAGCGGCGCGAGCATAGCCGCTTCCAGCGTCCCAGCCGGCCGGGTGTGGCCGGTGGCGCCGTCCCACACCAGCGTTCTCGTCGGCACCGGCGCCGGGCGCGATGAGCCCGCCCTTATGAGGCAGTTTGATGTGGAGTTCGAACTGCGCATGCAGGTACGTCCGCCGACCCGGCGGAATCCGGCGCTCTGTCGGTCAATCCTCGTCGTTGACCCAGCGCATCATCCGGTGCAGCGGAAAGAAGCCGTCGTGCGCCGTTCCCGGGATGCCGCCAAGCGCCTTGCCCAGCGTGACGACGCG
>Ga0068862_100000530_pt1 | contig 40027 bp, 26 predicted proteins | sample KBSSwiS52_FD_66598 | JGI IMG/M metagenome (GOLD analysis project Ga0068862, IMG submission 66598) | Switchgrass rhizosphere microbial communities from Kellogg Biological Station, Michigan, USA - KBS Switchgrass S5-2 | ecosystem: Host-associated > Plants > Roots > Rhizosphere > Soil ...
GGCGCAGGCCCGTAGCCCCGGGTTTCAACCCGGGGGCCTGTTCGCGTTGTCTCGTTGCCGCGCCCCTTCAGGGGCGATGGCACGGTGGTGGAAGGAAGGCCGCCCGTGCTGTGGAGCTCGCGGTGAGGGGGCTGTGCCGCTCCGCCCTCGCCGTCGCCCCTGAAGGGGCGTGGGTCGGATGGGCGCCTGGAGCCCCCGGGTTGAAACCCGGGGCTACGCGCCCGCGCCCACAAGGGGCGCCTGTACCCGAGTGACTCGGGGATGCGCCCGAGCGACTCGGGGATGTACCCGAGTGGCCGGGGCGATGTGATCCGCTTGCTGGCTCCGCGATAGGATAGAAGCCCATGGCCCCACGCCGCTCCAAGCTCGACACCGAGATCCAGCGCCTCTACGGGCTGCCCCTGGGGGAGTTCACGGCCGCGCGCAACGCGCTGGCCAAGCAGCTCAAGAAGGACGGCGACAAGGAGGGGTCGGAGGAGGTCGCCTCCCTGCCCAAGCCCACGGTGTCGGCCTGGGCGGTGAACCACCTGTTCACCACCGACTCCGAGCGCATGGAGGAGCTTCTCGCCTCCGGCGAGCGCGCCCGCAAGGCCCTGCACTCGATCCTCTCGGGCGGCGATCCGGGCGCCCTCCGCGAAGCCATCCAGGAGGCCCGCGACCTCGCCAACGAGCTGCGCGACAGCGCCGCCGGGGCGGTCGCGGAGGAGACCCGCAAGCCCGGACCCGCCATCGTCGAGCGAATCGCCACCAATCTGCAATCTCTGGCCTTCAGCCCCGCGGCCGAGCCGGTGATCCGGCGCGGCTGGATGGACGTGGATCTCCCGCCCCCCGGCTTCGAGGTCCTGGCCGGGCTTCAGCTCGCCGCCCTGCCCAAGAGGGAGCGCGCCGCGAAGCCCAAGCCCGCGCAGAAGCCCGCGCCCGTGCAGAAGCCGCCCGCCGCTCCCAAGGTGGACCACGAGGCGGAGCGCAAGGAGAAGGAAGAGGCCGCGGCCCGCAAGCGCTGGGAGAACGAACAGGTACGCCGGCGAGAGAGGCTGGCCGAGGTCCAGGCCCAGCGCGAGGAGGCTGCCGGCCGCGCCGACTTCCTCCGCCGCAAGGCCGAGCAGGCCGAGCGCGCCGCCGAGGAGCTCCGCCAGCGCCTGGAGGAGGCCGAGCGCCTCGCCGCCGAGGCCGCCAAGCGCGCCGACGAGGCCGAGAAGGCGCTGGCCAAGGCCGAAAGGGCGGTCAAAACGGCGAAGGGCGGTCGTTGACCCGGTCCTGATGTCAGAGCAGGCCGACCGGCCTGGGAAATGCCTTGGTGCGGTCCATCTTGTCGGCGGGGTAGCTCACCACCATGACAGTGCGGTCGTCCTCCGGCGGAGCGCCGCCGGTGAACTCCTCGACGCTGGCGAAGATGGCGTCCGCCACCTCCTGCGAAGGCCGGCCCTGGTGCTCGCGCGCCACCTGGAGCATGCGCTCGACGCCGTACTCCTCCTCGGGAGTCCCACCCAGGGCCTCGCAGATGCCGTCGGTGTAGAAGATCAGCACATCGCCCGGCTTCATGATGACAAAGCCGCGCTCGTAGCTCGCCTCGGGGAGCGGCCCGAGCACCGGCCCGCCCTCCTCCATGCTGCGGATGAGGCCATTGGCCGCCAGGTGGTACGGCGGCGGGTGGCCGGCGTTGACGTAGATGAACACGCCGTTGAGCTCCAGCTCGCCGTAGAACATCGACACGAAGCGGCTGGTCAGGGTGCTCTTGTGGATGATGTTGTTCATCCGCTCGACCGTGCGCACGATCTTGAAGTCGCGGGCCAGGCCCATGCGCAGCCCCATGTAGATGTCGCGAACCTGGAGCGCCGCCGGCAGGCCGTGGCCGGAGACGTCGGCAATGGCGAGGCCGAGGATCTTCTCGGTCAGCGGGATGTAGTCGAAGAAGTCGCCGCCCACCTCCTCCATGGGCTCGGAACGGCCGGCGATGTCGAACTGGCCGTAGGACGGGGTCCGGCGCGGCAGGATGGACGCCTGGATCTTGCGCGCCTGGGCGAAGATCCCCTCCATGCGCTCGCGCCGGATCTTCTGGTTGATGCTGTGGCGCAGGATGCCGAGGGAGAAGAGGATGTCGTCGCCGTTGACCCCGGGAGCCACGTCGAAGGCCAGGATGTACTCCTCGTCCCCGACCTCGATGGCCGCGAACTGCTGCACGCCGAGGAGCTGCTCCAGCCCCTTGTCGATGCGCGGGTCGTCGGCGTCCATGAACACGGCGCCCTGCTCGAGCACGATCTGGATGGGCAGGTAGGAGACCGGCACCTTGAGCCCGCTCGGCACCTCCTTGGCGTCGCCGAACACGTTCTGGAGGACGTAGCAGTCCCCCCGCCGCACGTAGGACCGGCCGCCGTAGATCCCCAGCTCGTCGTGGAACTTGACGATGATCGTGTCCACCACGGTATGGACCGTCGCACCGACGTCGTCGTCGCGGTCCATGGCGGCCACCACCTGCTCCACCTTCTTCATCAGGCCGCGGTAGTTCACCGGGCGGGCTTCCGTGATCAAGGCGCGGTTCTCCTTCTAAAAGGCGTGGGAAGCATAGCAGGCCCCATGTAGAGACGCCCCGTGGGGCGTCTCGGGCGGGGGCGCCTCTCTACCCGTTGTCGATCAGGGCACGGACGATGGCGTCCTGGGCGCCGCGGGCGTCGCCGCCGACGCGGTTGAGCAGGATCGAGAAGGCATAGGCCTTGCCCGACACGGCCTTGGCGTAGCCGGAGAGGGCCGAGACGCCCTCCAGGGTGCCGGTCTTGGCGAACACGTTGCCGGCATAGGGCGGCTCGGCCATACGCCGCTTCCACGAGCCCAGGTCCTCGCCCGAGAAGGGGAGCGACTGCGCGAACTCGCTGCCGGCCTCGTGGAAGAACATGTGCCGCAGCAGGATCGTCAGGTGGCGGGGCGCGAAGCGGTTCTCCCGGCTCATGCCCGAGCCGTCGGCCATGCTGAACGAGCCCTTGGGGATGCCCACGCTGACCGCGAACTCGCCGATGGCCTTGACGCCGTCCTGCCAGCTCCCATGGCCGCAGCGCACCGCGCCCAGGTGCTTGGCCAGGCTCTCGGCGTAGAAGTTCTGGCTGCGCTTGTTGGTGACGCGGATCGCGGACAGCAGGTCGCTCCTGTGCACCGCCACCCGCTCCCAGACCAGGCTCGGCAGCTGTTCCACGGGGCGCAGCCGGCCATCCACCCGGATCCCCTCCTCGGCGAGCGCCGCGATCAGACCCTGGCCAAAGTAGCGCACCGGGTCCGGCACGGTCACCCAGGCCTCCACCGGGCCGGAATTCGAGCGGATGTTCCCCTTGACGAAGAGCTCCTCGCCGTCGCGGTGGATGACCAGGTTCTGCCCGCCCTTGCCGATCGTGCGGGAGGTGTTGCGGAGCAGGAGGACCGGAACGTCCGGCACCAGCTCGATCTGCGCCGGCCCCCCGGACCTGCCCGGCCAGACCCGCACCAGGATGCAGTTGTCGCTGAACGAGAGAGCATCGACCGGCGCCTCGTACCAGCGGGTGAGCTGGTCGCGCGGCCAGTCGGGATGGACCAGCGGCGGATCGTAGAGCCCATGGTCCAGGTAGACGTCGCCCGCGATCCGCTCGACTCCCTTTTCCCGCAGCGCCCGTGCCCACTCCCGGAAGGGAGCGAAGGAGTCGCCCGCGTAGTCGCGGCCCGAGATCTGCGGATCGCCGCTCCCCACCACGCCGACGGGGCCGTCGAGCACCCCGTCCCGGACCGGGCCGTGCATCAGGAAGCGGGTCTCGAAGGTATATCCGGGCCCGAGCGCGTCGAGGATCGCCGCCGTGGTGAACAGCTTCGTGTTGGAAGCGATCACCCGCGGCTCGTCGGGGTTGTAGCCGTAGATCGACTCGCCCGTGTCGAGGTCCACGACGTGGACCCCGAGCGCCGCGGTGACCCGCAGGGCCTGGGCCACCTGCACCTCGAGCGCCTGGTACAGCGCGGGAGTGGACGAGGTCTCGACCGGCGGCTGCGGGCCGAGAAGCAGGGCGACGAGGGCGAGCGTCAGAACGGCGAGCTTCCTGCGGGCCATGCGTGGGAGCCTCTGCTAATTCCGTGCCCTAGAGGAGCATGCCAGCGATTGTCGCGGTCTGGAAGGTCGCCAGCGAGCCGGCGATCATCGCTTTCAGGCCGAGCCGGGCCAGGTCGTGCTTGCGCTCCGGTGCCATGGCCCCGATGCCGCCGATCTGGATCGCGATCGAGGAGAAGTTCGCGAACCCGCACAGGGCATAGGTGGCGATGATCTTCGAGCGCTCCGAGAGCATGTTGGCGGCCACCATGTCCTGGAGCCTGGCATAGCCGACGAACTCGTTGATCACGGTCTTGATGCCGAGGAGCGTCCCGACCTCGTCGGCCTCGGCCCAGGGCACTCCCATGACCCAGGCCAGCGGCCGGAACAGGAAGCCGAAGATCGACTCCAGGGTCATGATGTAGCCGAACCAGTGGGCGACCGTCGTGATGAGGCCGTTGACCAGCGTGATCACGGCGATGAAGGCGATCAGCATGCCCGCCACGTTCAAGGCCAGCTTGAGCCCCTCGGCCGCGCCATCGGCCGCGGCGTCGATGATGTTGGCCCACGGCCGCGAGACCTCCAGGGTCACCACGCCGGCCGTATTGCTCACCTCGCTCTCGGGGAACATGAGCTTGGCCATGAGCAGGCTGGCCGGCGCCGACATCACGCTCGACGCGATCAGGTGGCCGGCGCTCACCCCCATGCCCACGTAGGCCGCGAGCACGCCGCCGGCGATGTTGGCGAAGCCGCCCGTCATGACCGCCATCAGCTCGGACTGGGTGAGGCTGGGCACGTAGGGGCGGATCAGCAGCGGCGCCTCGGTCTGGCCGACGAAGACGTTCACCGCCGAGGCCAGCGACTCGGCGCCGGAGGTGCCCATCACCTTCACCATGATCCTGGCGAAGATCTTCACGATCCATTGCAGCACGCCCAGGTAGTAGAAGATCGTGATCAGGCTGGAGAAGAAGATGATCGTGGGGAGCACGCTGAAGGCGAAGAAGTGCTCCTTGAAACCTTCGCCGAAGACGAACGCCGCGCCGGCGTCGCTGAACGAAAGCAGCTTGGTGACCACGTCGGTCAGGCCGGCGAAGAAGATCCGCCCCCATTCGGTCCGCAGGATGATCACGGCGAAGACGAGCTGCAGCAGGGTCCCCGTGATCACCGCGCGCCAGGGGACCTTGCGGCGGTTGTTGGACAGCGCCCAGGCGATCAGGAGCAGGACGAGCATCCCCAAGAGAGATACGAACCGCACGCGCGCCTCCTTTGATGAGACAGAGCCCAAGTTTTGCCGGGGCAGGCTACCGGAGCCGGCGAGGAAAGGCAAGGTGGTCTCTCCCTTGCTGGCCTCTCCCTTGCAATTGAATCTCGTGCAGTTTGTTCGTCCGTCCCTCCGAAGCACCTCGGAGTCCCCGGAACCTGGCCATCAACCTAGAGGAGGCACTGCATGAGAGACGACGAAAGGAATCCCAAAACCGCCGCGGGCGTGACGCCCGGCACGGCGGCCCTGGAGCACGAGCTCCACGACTCCAACCCCGACCCGGTGACCGGCGAGCCCGGAGCTCATCCGGTGGGCACCGGCGTGGGCGCGGCGAGCGGCGGCACCGTGGGCGCGGTGATCGGCGGAGCGGTGGGCGGACCGCTGGGCGCCATGGTCGGGGCGGCCGTGGGCGGGATCGCGGGCGGCTTGGCCGGCAAGGGGATCTCCGAGTCGGTGAACCCGACGGAGGAGGACGCCTTCTGGCGCGACCACTACAGCACGCGGCCCTATGCCTCGGGCCGCACCTACGACCAGCTCCAGCCCGCCTACCGGTACGGCTGGGAGGCGCGCACCCGCTACGAGGACCGCAGCTGGAACGACGTCGAGACCGACCTCGAGCGCGACTGGACCCAGCGCCACGGCTCCTCGGGCCTGGCCTGGAACGACGCCAGGAACGCCACCCGCGACGCCTGGGACCGGATCACCGACCGCTTCGGCGGCAGCGACGTGGGCAACACCACCGGCTATGAGGGCACCAGCTTCACCGGTGCCGCCAACACGCCGGCGGGCTCCGTTTCGAGCGGCATGACGGCGATCGGCCATGGCGCGACGGAGGGCTGGGCGAACGAGGACAGCTACTGGCGGAACAACTACTCCTCCCGCCCGTACGCCTCGGGCCGCACCTACGACGACCTGAGCCCCGCCTACCGCTACGGCTACGACTCCGCGAACCAGTACCGCGGACGGAGCTGGAACGAGGTCGAGAACGACCTCGAGCGCGGCTGGGAGAAGGCCAAGGGCGCCACCCGCAGCACCTGGCACGAGGTCAAGGACGCCGTCCGCGACGCCTGGCACCGGGTCGAGCGGGCCACGCCCGGCGACGCCGACCGTGACGGCCGGTAAGGCCTGAGGCGGTTGCTCGAGCCCGGGGCGCACGGATGTGCCCCGGGCTTTTTCGTGGAACACGGACTTACACGGACGAACACGGACTTACACGGACACCGGACCGGTCCGTGTTCGTCCGTGGCTGTCCGTGTCCGTCCGTGTCTTCCTCCTTCTTCCGCTATACTTTCGCCGCATGCCTCCCCGTTTCGACCCCGAGGCCTTGACGCTGGACCTCTCGGTGGCCGACCTTCTCGAAGGGCCACTGAGAAGCCTGGGCTTTTCCAGCCGCGGCGGCTACGAGCGCATGTGGCTCGGGCAGGCGATCCACGGCAAGTACCAGGAGGAGTCGCTCGCCAGCGACCCCTCCTACCGCCGCGAGGTCGTGGTCACCCACACCTTCGAGCACCGCGGGTGGACCGTGCGGGTCCACGGCCGCATCGACGGCCTGCGCAACGACCCCGACGGGTTCCTGGTCGTCGAGGAGATCAAGTCGGTCCGCCGCGGCGCCCCGCTGCCGCCGTCCGTGCGCGAGATGTACCAGCGCCAGGCTCTCCTCTACGCCTGGATGCTCGGCCGCACCACCGCCGACGCGCCGGTCCGCGCCGAGCTGGTCCTCATCTCCATCGGCAGCGACGACGTGGAGCGCGAGCCGCTGGAGGTGGACGTCCAGCTCCTCGAAGCCGTCGTCCGCCGGCGGCTGAACTCGGTCGTCTACGGCTGGGAGGCGGAGCGCCAGCGCTTCGAGGAGCGGCGCGCCGCGGCCGAGCGCCTCCGCTTCCCCTACTCCGAGCTGCGCCCCGGCCAGGAGCTGATCCTCGCGGCCGTCGAGACCGCGATCGCCAATCGCGAGCACCTGCTGCTCCAGGCCACGACCGGCATCGGCAAGACCGTGGCGGCCCTCTACCCCGCCCTGCGCTACTGCCTCGCCCACGACAAGCGGCTCTTCGTGCTGACCGCCAAGACCACGCAGCAGGAGATGGCCACCGCCGTTTTGAACCTCCTGAACCAGGACGGAGCGTTCCGGTCGCTGCGCCTGCGCGCCAAGTCCAAGATGTGCGCCAACGACCAGATCATCTGCCACGAGGAGTACTGCCGCTACGCCAAGGACTACGGCCTCAAGCTCGCCACGACCGGCCTCCTCGGGCAGCTCTACGATTCGTACCCGGCCCTGGAGCCCGACGCCATCTTCCAGTCCGCGCGGGCGAACGAGGTCTGCCCCTTCGAGGTCAGCCTGGAGCTGTCCGGCCGCGTCCAGGTCACGGTCTGCGACTACAACTACGCCTTCGACCCGTATGTGGCCCTCACCGCCTTCGGCCCGGAGCAGGACCTCGCGGACACGGTGCTGGTCATCGACGAGGTGCACAACCTCGTGGACCGCGGGCGCGGCTATTACAGTCCCGAGCTGTCGGCCAACGCCGCGCGCCGGGCGGCCGAGGCCCTGGGACGCTGGGGCGAGCCGATCCACTTCCGCATCGAGAACCTCTGCCTGAAGATCGCCGCGGCGATCGAGAGCGCAGTCGAGGACGCGCTCGAAGAGGGGCCGGGCGGCGACCGCGCGGTCGAGTACCCGATCCCGGAGGACCGCTTCTGGCGCCTGCGGCCCGATCTCGACGCCGCCTTCGTGGACTACCTGGAGCACCAGCGGGAGACGAAGACCTTCCACCCAGAGGATCCGTTCGTCGGCCTCTACTTCGACTTCCTCCGCTTCCTCAACGGCCTCGCCGTCTCGGACGCCTCCTTCAGCCAGTGCGCCGAGGTGCGCAGGGGGGACGCGCGCCTCAAGATCCTGTGCAAGGACCCGAGCCGCTTCCTGGGCAGCGTGCTCCAGCGCACGCACGCCACGGTCGGCCTCTCCGCGACGCTGTCGCCGCCGGAGTTCTACACCGGCCTGCTCGGCTTCGAGGCGGGACGCACGGCGTTCGTCGAGATCCCGAACCCGTTCCCGGTGGAGAACCGGCGGGTGGTGATCGATCCCACGGTGGCGACGACCTGGAAGGAGCGGCCGTCGAACTACGAGCGCATCGCGGAGCGCTTGGCCGCCTTCGCCGACTCGGTGCCGGGCAACTGCCTGGCGCTCTTCCCGAGCTACGCCTTCCTCTCCGAGGTGACGGGGCGGATGCGCCTGCGCAACAAGCGGCCGCTCATCCAGCGCCAAGCGGACAGCGACAAGGAGCGCGACCTGATCCTCCAGGCCCTGCGCTCCGCGGTCTTCGGGGACGTGCTCCTGATGGCCGTGGCCGGAGGGGTCTTCGCCGAAGGTGTGGACTATCCCGGCGAGGTGCTGAAGGCGGTGGCGGTGATCGGCCCCTGCCTGCCGGCCCTGACGCTGGAGCAGGAGCTCCTCAAGGCCTACTACCAGGAGCGCTTCGACCGCGGCTTCGAGTACTCCTTCGTGGTGCCGGGGATGACGCGGGTGGTGCAGGCCGCGGGCCGCCTGATCCGCTCGCCGCACGACACCGGCGTCATCGCCCTCTTCGACCAGCGCTTCCTCTCCGCCCCCTACCGCCACTACCTGCCGTCCGACTGGCTGCCGGAGGAGGGGGCGGGAGCGCTCGTGGGAAACCCCGCGGAGGTGGCCGAGGAGTTCTTCCGCGTGCTGAGCCTGCGCAGCGCCTGAGCTACTCCACCACCACCCGCTTCGCGAGCTGCCCCTTCCTGAGCGTCCCGCCCGGCTGCACGTGATTGATCAGCGCCACCATCTCGACCGGCGCGTCCGACGGGAACTCCTTCGCGAACTGCTCGACCGTCATGTCCTGCTTCAGACGGATCAGGCGGACGCGGGAGGCGCGCACGTTGAGCGCCCTGGGATCGTCCAGGCGGGCGAAGCTGCCGATGGCCGCCTCCAGGTCCTCCCGCTGCTCGTCCCAGCCCGCGGACTCGGAGAGCGCCAGCACCTGGAAGATGCCGTCCCCGTGCTCGATGAAGGCCACGGTGCCGCGCAGGTCGTTGCCCTCGTCCGCGTACTCGAAGCGCGTCCAGGAGGCGGGCAGGCCGTGCACCCGGTTCTCCCAGAAGCGGTCCTGGCTCAGCCCCTCCTCGGCGAAGAACTCCTCCTCCGCCTCCTCGCGGGTGCCCTTGTCCGAGAGCTCCACCTGCACCAGGGCGTTGCCGCCGGGGCTGTGCGCGGACACGGCGTCCTGCTGGTTGGCGGTGTCCCAGCCGTCGGGGAAGTCGATGCGGAAGCGCAGCCCGGGGTGTTTGAAGGCGTTGCCCTCGAAGTAGCCCTCGCGGGGATTGTCGCCGAACACCATGCCGTCGAGCCGCTCCAGGTAGGAGTCGCGCTCCACCTTGGCGTCCGAGAAATCCCCCTCCAGGCTCGCGACCTGCTGCTCGATTCGCTGGCGGCGCGCTCCGGGGTCCGGATGGGTGGAGAGCCAGTTCGGCAGGCTCCCCGCACCTTCGACCTTGGACACCGCGTCGAGGACGTTGAACAGCTCCGCCATCTGGCTCGGGTCGTAGCCGGCGCGCATGGCGTAGCGCAGGCCGAGGTCGTCGGCCTGGCGCTCGTCGTCCCGGCTGTAGTGCAGGAAGAGCAGGCTCAGCCCGATCTGGCCGGCGAACGCCCAGTTCGCGATGTCCTCGTCGAGGATCGCGGCCACGCTCAGGCCCACGGTCGCGAGGATCTGCTTGCTCATCTGGTTGACGCCGTGGCGGGCGGTCACGTGGCCCACCTCGTGCCCGATCGTCGAGGCCAGCTCCGCCTCCGACTCCAGGTGGGTCATGAGCCCGCGGGTCACGTACACGTAGCCGCCCGGCAGGGCGAAGGCGTTGACCGCGGGATCGTCCAGGAGCTTGAAGCTCCAGGGCAGGTTCGGCCGTTCGGACGAGGCCGCGATCTCCATCCCCAGGTCCTGGATGTAGTCCTGGAGCAGCGGATCGTCGTAGAGCCCGACGGAGCCCACGATCTCGGCGTCGGCCTCGCGGCCCATCTCGATCTCCGACTCCTCGCCGAAGAAGTTGAGCTGGCTCCTGCCCGTGGCAGGGTTGACGGAGCAGCCGCCCAGCATCAGGGCGGAAATCAAGAGCAGCGCAAGCGGCGCGCGCAGGGCTTGGCGGATCATGTCTGGGCCTCCGGATTGGTCTTCCCGGAGTCTACTCCATTCCGGTACTGGCGCTAGAATCGGGGCCGTGCACGACGACTCCGACATCCAGATACGCCTTGCGCGCCGCGAGGACTCCGCGGCGATCATCGACTTCCAGGTGCGCATGGCGCGCGAGACCGAGGGGATGGAGCTCGACCTCCCCACGGTCACCCGCGGCGTGCAGGCCGTGTTCGACGATCCCGCCAAGGGAGAGTACTGGGTAGCCGAGTCCGATGGCCGGGTGGTCGGCTCGCTGCTGACCACCTACGAGTGGAGCGACTGGCGCAACGGCACCGTGATCTGGATCCAGTCGGTCTACGTGCCGCTGGAGCTGCGCCGCAGCGGCATCTACCGCCGGCTCTACGAGCACCTGCGCGAGCGGGTGCTCGCCTCGCCCGGCCTGATGGGCATCCGCCTCTACGTCGACCGGCGCAACGCCGCCGCCCAGCGCGTCTACGAGCGCCTGGGCATGAGCCGCGAGCACTACGAGATGTTCGAGTGGCTGAAGTAGCCGGCACGGACACACGGACGATCACGGACTGACACGGACCTGCACGGACCCCGGAGGATGCCGGTAGCCGCCAGGTCCGTGGTCGTCCGTGTGGGTCCGTGTCTGTCCGTGTGTCCGTGTGCTACCGCTTCCAAACCTTTCCCTCGCTCATCCCCAGCAGCCCGCGGCGCACGCCCGAGCGGAAGACGTCCTCCATACGGTTGCGCACCGCGCCGGTCACTTGGCCGTAGCCGAGGTGGCTCGCCACGCTCTTGATCACCGCGGCGGTCTCGTGCTCCACCCCTGGCCGCAGGATCGTGGAACGCAGGAGAGCGAGCAGGAAGTCGTCGTCGTAGCGCGCGAACGTGGGTGTGGCGCCTTCCAGCATGCCTTCCCGGCGCGCGACGATGCGGCGCTCGACCGCGATCTCCAGGTGATCCTTGAGACGGGCACGGATGTTCTTGCCGAGCCGCGCCACGCCCAGGCGGTCCGCCACCTGCCGGATCAGCTCGTCCTCGGACAGCGCGCCGGCTCCCCAGCAGGCCTGCCGGAACGCCACCAGGATCTGGTGCGGGTCGTACACGGGCACGGAACGGCCCCGCGAGCCGGCGCCGCGGCGGGGCGGCTCCTGGCCCGGGAAGGAGAGCTGCCTCCCCCGCCGGCCGGCCCGCACCTTGCGCCGGGGCTCGGTCTTGATCCGGCCGAGGAGCACCCAGGCCGGCTCCCAGGAGGCGCGCCCCTCCTCGCGGGCCAGCTCGGCCTCGGTGGGCACCAGCTCGCCGCGCAGAGCCTTGTCGAGCACCGCGTGCGCCAGCCTGTCGGAGAAGGCCGTGCCCGTCTGCACCCGCGCCTCCACCGCGTCCGCGAACCGGAGCAGCATCTCGATCCGGCGCACGATCTCCTTCTGCTCGGTCAGCGGCGGCGTGGGCACCGGCATCCGCCGCAGCTTCGACGAGTTGATGTTCGACTGGCTGACGCAGTCCGTGCGCACCGTGCGCGCCCACTGCCGGCCCCACGGCGAGTTGATCCAGGCGCAGACGAAGCTGCTCAGCACCCGGTCGCGGTGGCACTTCAGGCGCACCAGGTAGGAGGCGAAGATCGCCTCGATCTGCTGGTCGAACACCGCGGCCTTTCCCACCAGCCCGGGGCTGTTCGTGCGGTTGAAGAGGATGTCGCCCGGGCTCAGGCGGAACGCGTCGAGCCCCGGGGTGCCGCGGTCGGCGTACTTCAGGCTCGAGAGGTCCATCCGGCCGTCCTGGATGTTGGCCATGCGCAGCATCGGCACGCCGGTGCGGGCGTCGCCGTCGGCGCGCGTGGAGGCGCCGTACTGGAAGACGCTCACCAGGTCGTTGAGCGCCACCAGCGTCCAGCTCTCCGGGATCTCGGGCACCTCCAGCGGCTCGGGCACCTCCCAGTCGGTCGCGTCGCTGAAGCGGGCCGGCTCGCTGTCCGGCCGCCGCGCGCGCCAGTCCTCGGTGAGGCGGCCCGAGTACGCGTCGGCCAGCACGGACTGGCGGAAGCGCTTGAGGATGCGCGGCAGCCGCGACAGCCGGCCGCGGATCTGGCGGATCTGCGAGAGCAGCTCGCCCGACCGGGCCACGATCCGGCGCTGCTCGGCGAGCGGCGGCAGCGGCAGGGTCACGCCGCGCAGGAACTCCTGGAAGTCCAGGTTGCGGATGTTCGTGGTCTGCGACTGCCAGGCGTTGAAGTCGCCGCGCTCGTAGCGGTGGCGCAGCGCCAGTGCCACGAAAGCCGGATCGACCTCCGGATGCAGCCGGATCTGGCGGCAGAAGTTGGAGCAGATCAACGGGTTCGCGGCGTTGCGGAGCGCCTCCTCGTCGACGAGCAGGATGCGGCCGACCGGCTGGTCGGGACCGCCGCCGGAGATCTCGACGATCAGGTCGCCGGCCTGGAGCTGGCGCTTTTCCAGGCTGGAGCGCTTCACGGCACGCTCGGCCGCGGTGGCGCCCTTGTCCTCCTCCCAGTCCCGGAACTCGGTGCCGCGCACGACGCTCACCTTCACATGGCCGTCGGGAACGCCGTCCGCGCAGGCGACGCCCCACTCGCCGCCCAGGGCGTGCACCACGAGATCGTCGAGGACCACCTCCGCCCACCCATCCGTGAGACCGCCTTCGAGCTGCGACAGCCTTTCCGACGGATCGTGGAACGCGCTCGTCATTCAGCCCTCCGCAGGACCAGGGGCGATTCGACCTCGGGCTCTCCTTCCAGCATCTTCAGGATGGCGTTGAGCTCTCCCACCGCGCCCGTGAGCTCGGCGATGGCGTCGGCCGCGAGCTCTTCCGGATAGAGCAGCTCGTCGCCGTCGTCGAGAGACTCGTCCCGCAGCCACTTGAGGCCGTCGATCTTGAAGTCCCGCGCCTGCACCTCGGCGATGGAGAACGAGCGCCAGCGCCCGGCGAAGGAGTCGCGCGGATCGCGCCGGGAGCGCCCGTTCGGATCGGTGCCGAAGCACGCCTCGAACGCGGCCAGGTGGGTCGCGGTCAGCGGCCGGTCCTTCTTGGTCACCCGCGCCACGTTGGTGCGGGCATCGTAGACCCAGACGTTCTCCGTGGGCGACCCCTTGGTGAAGAAGACCACGTTCGTCTTGGTGCCCGGGCTGTACGGGGTGAACGTGCCGTTGGGCAGGCGCAGCACGGTGTGGAGGTCGCAGACCTGCGTCAGGATGCGGAACACCTCCCCGGCCTGGTCGGCGAACAGGCAGTTGTCCGGCACCACCACGGCGGCGCGGCCGCCTGGCTTCAAGATGGTGAGCACGTGCTGCAGGAAGTTGAGCTGCTTGTTGGACGTCTTGATCTGCAGGTCCTCCCGCCGCGGGATCTGATTGGCGCCGCGCGTGCCGAACGGCGGGTTCGTGAACACGACGTCGAAGCGCCGCTCGTCGGGCGGCAGGTAGATCGAGTCGCCGGCCTTGATCTCCGGCTCCAGCCCGTGCAGGCAGAGGTTCATGAGGGCGAGCCGCCGCGGCCGGGGCACCAGCTCCTGGCCGAAGTAGGTGCCGTTGCGCACGCGCAGGGCCATCTCCGGCGGCAGCGGCTCGCGCGTCTCTGCCATGAGCCACTCGTACGCGGCCACCAGGAAGCCGCCCGTGCCGCAGGCCGGATCGCAGATCGCGAAGCCCGCAAGATCGCCGGCACCGCGCGGGTCGGGCCGCACGCAGCGCACGATCGACTGGATCAGCAGGCGCGGCGTGAAGTACTGCCCCGCCCCCTTCTTGCCCTCGCTCGCGGCTTTCTCGAGCAGCCCTTCGAAGGCGGCGGCCTTGACGTCCACCTCCAGCCGGATCCACGCGGTCTCGTCGATCAGACCGATCAGCCGCTTCAGATTGTCGGCGCTGTTGAAGCGCGGGATCGCCTCGCGGAAGATGTCGCCCAGCAACCCCTTCTGCTCGCCGAGCACGAGCAGCACCTCGACGTAGTGATCGATCAGGGGCGGGCCGGACTTCGCCGCCAGCGCCGGCCACGAGCAGTCGATCCAGTGATCGCCCGCGCCGCGGGTGCGGCTCAGGTCCAAGCCGCGCTCGTCCGCCATCTTGAGGAAGAGCAGATAGGTGATCTGCTCGATGTAATCGCCGTAGTCGATCCCATCGTGGCGGAGGGTGTGGCAGAAGCCCCAGAGTTTCTGAACGACGTCGCTCATACGGCGGTGCCTCGCTGGTTGGGTCAAGCTCCCGTTCGGCGGAGGGGTATGGTAGCGGATTGCGCCGCTAAATTGCAGCGGCTCAACGTTTTTCACCCATTGCTAAGCGGCGGTCCATCACTCTTCCAGAGCACCGTCTTTCCCTTCAGCGGTAACGGAAAGCGGGATTTCGTGGGACCGATCAGAAAGGAAAAAGACTCCCGGCGAACCGATTTCCGAAGAAGAGCACTCAGAAGATTTTTCGATCGCGGCGCGGAGGGCACCGCGGCCGGGGAGCGGAAGGCCGCGACATCTTGCGCCGGGACGGCGCCGGTTTTCCGGAAGCCGCAACCGGCGCGCGGATCACGCCGGGCCGAGGATCTCGACGATCTCGCCGTTCGAGCGCACCTTGGCGCGGTACGCGGCGCCCGGCTCGAAGCCCTGCCACTCCATTTCGTCGCGCGCCTTGTATACGCGGCCGGCCCCGTCCCTGTCCTCGAAGAGGACCTCGTAGACCTCGGTGCGCTGCCCCTCGCGCTCCTTCGATCCCAGCCCGGCGTCGGGCCAGCGCGGCGACCGGTCCCCGGCCTCGGCCTTCGCCTCGCGGGAGGGGACCCACTTGTCCACTTGGTAGGTGTAGCGGAGGCGGTAGACCGGTTCCTCCCGGAAGACCGGCTCCTCGTAGGTCTCCTCGCGCTCGCGGTCCTCGTAGACCGGGCGGTCCTCGTAGATGTCCTCGAAGTAGCCGTTGCCGAGGTCGCGCTCGCCCACCTTGACCCGCTCGGTGCCGGTCTGCACGCGCTCGGTCACGGTGCGCGTGCGGGTCTCGCTGCCGATCCGGATCCGGTTCTGATGGTGGACCTCGCGGCGGCTGGAGAGCGAGCGGGCGCCGGCCGGGAGCTCGCCCTCCCAGCCCTGCTCGGTGACCGTGCGCTGCTCCTCGACGGCGACGCTGCGCTCCCAACGGTGGCCGGTGACGGTGAGCGTCGTCTCCTTCGGCCGGCCGAGGAGCCAGAACAGGACGGCGAGCGCGGCCAGGGTGAGGCAGCCGATCTGGCAGCCGCGCTTGAGCTTCGGATGGCCTGGCGCGGGAGGGGGAGGAGAAGCAACCGGGAGCGGAGCCGCGTCCTTGCGGTGCTCGACCACCTGGCGGGTCTGGGCGCCGTCGCGGGCCGCGCCGCAGCTCGAGCAGAAGGCGTTGGTCGAGGGATTGTCCGTTTCGCAGAAGGAGCAGGTCCAGTCGGGTCCGGCCTTGGCGCGCTCGAGCGCCTTGGCCTCGGTGACCTCGGGCGCGTCCTGCGGCAGGTAGAACTTGACGTCCTCGCCGCGCGGCGCGCCGCAGCCTCCGCAGTATTTCTCCGGGCCGCGGTTCCCCTTGCGGCCGCAGTGCGGGCAGTCCCAGGCTCCTTCGCGAATGGCCATGATCGGGGACCATCCTATTATGCTTTGGGCATGGAGCACGCCACTCACACCGTCTTCAATCAGCCTCCGCCGCTGGAGGATTACAACGTCTTCGCCGCGGACCGTCCCCTGGCCGAGGCCCTGAGCCGCGAGGGCGCGGGATGGGCCGGGGAGCGGGCGCGGAGCTTCGGCGAGATCGTCGGCCGGCGCGAGACGATCGCCTGGGGCTTTCAGGCCAACGAGAACCGGCCCGTGCTGCGCACCCACGACCGGGCCGGCAACCGTATCGACGAGGTCGAGTTCCACCCCTCGTGGCACTCGCTCCTGGGCCTGGCCGTCGAGCACGGCCTGCATGCCCTGCCCTGGATCGAGCCGCGGCCGGGAGCGCACGTGGCCCGGGCGGCGCTCTTCTCTTCCCTGGCGCAGGTCGAGGCCGGCGTGGGATGCCCGTTGTCCATGACCTACTCGGCGGTGCCGGCGTTGCGTCAGGAGCCCGGGATCGCGGCCGAGTGGGAGCCTCGAATCAAGAGCGGCGCCCTCTTCGGCATGGCCATGACCGAGAAGCAGGGGGGCTCGGACGTGCGCGCCAACACGACCCGGGCGGTCCCGCTGTCTGAGAGCGAGTACGAGCTCACCGGCCACAAGTGGTTCTGCTCAGCCCCGATGTGCGACGCCTTCCTGGTGCTCGCCCAGGCACCGGGCGGCCTGACCTGCTTCCTGCTCCCCCGCCGTCTTCCGGACGGTGCGCGCAATCGTTTCCATTTGCAGCGCCTGAAGGACAAGCTCGGCAACCGCTCCAATGCTTCGAGCGAGATCGAGCTGCGGGCCGCCTGGGCACGGCGGATCGGCGAGGAGGGCCGGGGCGTGCCCACCATCCTGGAGATGGTCATGCACACCCGGCTCGACTGCGTGATCGGCTCGGCCGCCTCCATGCGCCAGGGCACGGCCCAGGCGATCCATTACACCGGCCACCGCAGCACCTTCGGCCGGCGGCTGATCGATCATGCCCTGATGCGGAACGTCCTGGCCGATCTTGCCGTCGAGTCCGAGGCCGCCACGGTCGCGATGATGCGCCTCGCCCGCGCCTACGACGAGGAGGACGGCCCCTTCCGCCGGCTCGCGACCGCGGTGCTCAAGTACTGGACCTGCAAGCGCGCGCCGATGCACGCGGCCGAGGCCCTGGAGTGCCTGGGCGGCAACGGCTACGTCGAGGAGTGGCCGCTCGCCCGCCTCTACCGCGAGGCGCCGCTCAACTCGATCTGGGAGGGCTCCGGGAACATCCAGTGCCTGGACGTCCTGCGGGCGATCGCGAAGACGCCCGAGTCGCTGGAGGCGGTGCTGGAAGAGATCTCCCAAGCCGGCGACGAGCGGCTGGACGCCTGGGTCGCCGACCTGCGGGAGGATCTCTCGGAGAGCCGGGCGCGGCGGTTCGTAGAGCGGCTGGCGCTGGCTCTCCAAGCCTCGCTCCTGATCCGCCATGCCCCCGCCGCCGTGGCGGACGCCTTCTGCGCCACCCGGCTGGCGGGCGAGGGCGGGCGGGCCTTCGGGACGCTGCCGGCAGGGACGGACTTCGCGGCGATCCTGGAGCGGCACGCGGTGTAGGAGCACACGGACAGGGGCTTCCGGGAAGTCCGTGCTCGTCCGTGTCAGTCCGTGTTCGTCCGTGTGTCCTTTCTTCTCAGCCGCTCCTCGAACGACTTCTCCAGGCGCTCGAAGTACTCCTCGTTGCCCCAGAGCGCGGCGGCGACGTTGTCCACGAAGCCGCCCAGCAGCTCCTCCTCCTCGCGCAGGGCCTCCCCTTCGTCCGCCCGCTCGCCCGCCCGCAACCGGCCGAAGACGGCGCCGAGCCGGCCGGCGGCCTTGACCAGCAGGTCGAAGCTCCGCTGGAAGGCCCGGCCCATGGCGCGGTGGATCGGCTTCACATCCTCCTCCAGCATGGTCTCCACCACGGCGGCGCGCACCGCCCGCACCCGCTCCGGCGTGCGGCCGGCGGGGCGGAGCCCCTGCGGGAGGCGGGAGGCATAGAGGAAGAGGTACCCCTGGACGAACGTCTCGACCGCGCGATGGACGCCGTCGCGCATCAGAAGCACATAGAAGGCGGTCCTGAACACCTTGCGCAGGACGCGGCGGGCGCCGGAGCGCACGGCCAGGGCCGTGCCCTTGAGGAAGCCGGGCCACAGCCGCTTCTCGCCCTCGCCGGCCAGGACCCGCACCTCGGCGTCGGAAAGGTCCAGGTCGCGGCTCTCCCCCAGCTCGCGCACCATGCGGCGCTGGATCCGCTCCAGGGCCCAGTCGTCCAGGAAGGGCACGGGCAGCAGGGGGCAGAGCCCCGCCAACACGCTGTAGAACGTCAGCCGGCGGAAGCGGGGGTAATCCGCCACCTCGACCGGCACCTCGCGCTCGTTCAGCCGCCCGCCGGGCCGCAGCTCGGCCCGCAATCCGATGCTGCTCTCGTCCAGAAGGTCCCGCTCGTCGTCTTCAGCCGGCACGCGCCCCCCTTCCTTGCTGGTCCTGCCCGACTTTTCCGTGCAAAGGCTGTGCTGAGGCGGGACAGATCAGCCCGGGAAAACATAGCAGCGCTTCTTGGCCTCGGCGAGCAGCTCGCCGCGGAAGTCCGGGTGGGCGATGCCGATCAGGGCGTGGGCGCGCTGGCCTATGTTCTTCCCCCAGAGGTCGGCGATGCCGTACTCGGTCGCCACGTAGTGGATGTCGCCACGGCTGGTGACCACGCCGGCCCCCTCCTCGAAGACCGACTGGATGCGGCTGACCGTGCCGCCCTTGGCGGTCGACGGCAGGGCGATGACCGGCTTGCCGCCCTTGCTGCGCGCCGCGCCGCGGATGAAGTCCACTTGGCCGCCGATGCCGGAGAAGAACTTGCCGCGCACCGTGTCGGCCGCGACCTGGCCGGTCAGGTCCACCGCCAGGGCCGAGTTGATGGCAATCATCTGGTCGTTGCGCGCGATCTGGAAGATGTCGTTGGTGAACGCGCTCGGCCGCATCTCCACGGCCGGGTTGTCGTGCGCCCACGCGTAGAGCTTGCGCGTGCCCATGATGAACGAGGTCACGATCTTGCTGGGCAGGAGCGTCTTGCGCCGGCCGTTGATGACGCCGGCCTCGGCCAGGTTCATGACCCCGTCGGAGAGCATCTCGGTGTGGATGCCCAGGTCGCCGCGGTCCATCAGGAAGTGGAGCGTGGCGTCCGGGATCTTGCCGATGCCCATCTGGAGGGTCGCGCCGTCCGGGATCAGCGAGGCCACGTTGCGGCCGATCTCGCAGAAGACCTCGTCGAGCGGCTCCGGCGCCAGCTCCAGCAGCGGCCCTTCCACCGGCACCAGGGAGGCGATGCGGTCCACGTGCAGGAACGAGTCGCCCAGGGTGCGGGGCATGTTCGGGTTGACCTCGGCCAGGACCAGGTCGGCCGTGTCCACGGCCGCGCGGACGATGTCCACGGACACTCCGAGGCTCACGAAGCCGTGCCGGTCGGGCGGCGTCACCTGCACCAGGGCCACGTCGATGCGCACCCGGCCCGAGCTGATGAGCTGCGGGATCTCCGACAGGAAGACGGGCATGAAGTCGGCCCGCCCCTCCTGCACCGCGGGCCGGACGTTGGCGCCGATGAAGAAGGCCGTATGGCGGAACCGGTGCTGCAGGCCCGGCTGCACGTACGGCGCCGAGCCGAGGGTCATCAGGTGGACGATCTCGTTGCCTTCGAGGTGGTCGCCGTCGGCCACCATCGCCTCCACGAGGCGGACGGGCTCGCCGGCTCCCGATCCGATCAGGATGCGCTTGCGGGGTTGAATGAGACGGATCGCATCCTCGGGGGTCGCGATCTTGGCGGCGTATCGGGTCTTCCAGCTTTCGGACGTGGCGTGAACGATCATGATGGCCCCAGGGTATGCCAGGAGCGCACGGGTGCCGCTACCTGAAAGGGGGGGAGCTCCCCCTCTCCCGGGAGGGCTCAGACTTTTGGCGTCCCGGCTCCGAGGCGGGCCTCCAGCTCCTCGTTCACGATCTTCCGGATGCGCTTGTCGAGCTCGGGGACTTTCGCGGCCTGGACGGCCACTCTCCTCTCCGGCGGCAGGCTCATGGAGACGAAATCCGTCAGGTCGCGGCGGGCCGCGTCGTTCGTCTCCGGACAGCCGAGCTCGAGGAACTGGTGCGGCGGCACGCCCAGCATCTTCGCGATGGCCAGCAGGTGGCGCACGCGCAGCTCCAGCCGGCCGTCGAGCAGGTGGGCGAGGTTGCCGTGGCCGATGCCCAGCGCATTCTCGATGGCGCGGCCCGCGCCGTGATAGGTCGGGAGCGCCTCGCGCACCAGGGCGCGAAGCGTGAGCAGATCGCTGTCGCTCATAACCTGGCGCAGGACTTTATCAGAAGAGCCCGAGCTGCACCATCTGTCCCGGGCGATGGAAGGACTCGGCCGTCAGCTCGAAGCGGCGCCGGTCGAGCCCGTAGCGGCGCCTGGAGGTCTCGAAGACCGCCTTGACCTGCTCGGCGAAGATCCCCTCCCCCCGCATCCGGCTGCCGAAGCGCGGGTCGTACAGCTTGCCGCCCCGGAGCTCGCGGACCCGGTTGAGCACCTTCTCTTTGCGGTCGGGGAAATGCTCTTCCAGCCAGGCCTCGAAGAGGCCGGCCACGGCGCCGGGCAGGCGGAGCATCACGTAGCCGGCGGCCTGCGCACCGGCCCGGGCCGCGGCTTCCAGGATCTTCGGGATCTCGTGGTCCGTGATCGCCGGCACCACCGGCGCCACCATGACCCCGACCGGGATGCCGGCCGCCGCCAGCCGCTCGACGGCCTTGAGGCGGTCCCGCGGGTGGGAGGCGCGCGGCTCCATGCGCCGCGCCAGCTCGCCGTCGAGCGTGGTGATCGAGAGGAACACGGCCGCGGCCTGGTGCCCGGCCAGCTCGGACAGGTGGTCGATATCGCGGGTCACCAGCTCGTTCTTGGTGATCACCGCCACCGGGTTGCGGAACTCGGCGAGCACGCCCAGGCACCGGCGGGTGATCTCCAGCTTGCGCTCGACCGGCTGGTAGGGATCGGTGACGCCGCTCATGGCGAGCGTCTGCGGCTGCCACTTCGGCGAGGAGAGCTCGCGGCGCAGGATCTCCGGCGCCTCCTCCTTGGCCAGGATGCGGGTCTCGAAGTCGAGCCCGGCGGAGAACCCCAGGTACTCGTGGGTGGGGCGGGCATAGCAGTAGATGCAGCCGTGCTCGCACCCGCGGTAGGGGTTGAGCGAGACCTCGAAGCCGACATCCGGGCTGTCGTTGCGGGTGATGACCGAGCGCGAGCTGTCGCGGAGGAGCTCGGTCTCGACCCGCTCCGGGCCGGGGACCTCCATCTCGACCTCGATCCGCTCGAATCGGTTGAGCGGGTTCGCCGACGCGCCGCGCCCGCGGGGGCGTGCTTCTCCATGGCGGCAACTGTAGCGCATTACGCCCCGGTTACGCCAGATCGGAAAAGGACACAAGGACACCAAGGACCACAAGGACAAGTCTTCGTCCTTGGTGTCCCTGGTGTCCTTGGTGTCCTTGGGGTCCTTCTTACGCCTGCGCGTTGAGCGCCACCAGCTCCTTCCAGAGCTGGCCCGCGTCGTTGTAGAGCGCGGCCGCGGGGACCATCGTCTCGTCCCGGCGGGTGGTCTGCGTGCGCACGTGCGTCAGGTACTCGTACTGCGACGGCAGCGTGGCCGCCAGGTACTCCGAGCGCTCGCGCATGGCGCGGAAGGCCGCCAGGGCGTTGCGGTCGTCCATGTGGTCCAGGGCGGGCAGGCTGGTCTCCGGCTGATGGCCGAGGCCGAGGAGCATCACCGAGTACGAGTAGGACTCGAAGCCGTGGTACGCCGGGTTGACGCTCTTCGCGTTCGGCAGGCGGCGGCTCCAGAGCGCCATGCGCTCGCGCAGGCTGTCCGGCATCTGCAGGTCGTTCTTCACCGACCGCCAGTAGGGCGTGTCGTCGCGGTCCGAGGCCGCGTAGTGCAGGGTCAGGAACTCGCGCACGCCGTCGATCGCCTCGGCCACGCCGCGGTTGTAGCTGCGCACGACCGACTCGTCGATCTCGCCGCTCGGGAAGTGGTGCACCAGCTCCTCGATGCCGTGCTGGATGAAGAAGATCCCGGTCGACTCCAGCGGCTCCACGAAGCCGCTCGACAGGCCGATGGCGACGCAGTTCTTGACCCAGGAGTTGCGGTTGCGGCCGATCCGCATCTTGATGTGGTTGGCGCGGCAATGGTCCGCGGCGGGGCCCAGGTGGCGGCGGAACTCGGCCTCGGCCTCTTCCTTGGAGAGGAACTGGCTGGAGTAGACGTAGCCGCTGCCGAGCCGGCCGTAGAGCGGGATGTTCCAGATCCAGCCGGCGCTCATGGCAGTGGCCGTGGTGTACGGCTCCATGCCGTTCGCGCGGATGTCCACCGGCACCTGGATGGCGACGGCGCTGTCGTTGATCAGCGAGTCGTTGAAGGAGATGAACGGCTCGTCGAGCGCCTGGTTGATCAGCAGGCCGCGGAAACCGGTGCAGTCGACGAACAGGTCGGCGGCGATCGCGCCGTGCTCCTTGGTCACGATGTGGGAGATTCCGCCGTCCTCGCGCAGGCCCACGTGGACGACCTCGTCCGCAACCCGGGTCACCCCGCGCTGCGTGGCGTATCCCTCCAGGTACTCGGCGAGCAGGCCGGCGTCGAAGTGATAGGCGTACGGGTACTGGACCGAGTGCTCGGACAGGAAGGAGTTCGGGACCCGGTCGCCGTTGGCGAAGTAGTCCTGCACCTTGTCGTCGAACACCCGGCCGTCCAGATACCGGGGGGAGCGCTTGGCGTCGCAGAGCGCCGGGATCGTGAAGCAGGAGTAGTCGAAGGCCTCCTCGTTCCGCTTGAGCTTGAGCCACCACTCGGCGGCGTTGTAGCCGTCGATCATCTCGTAGCGCTGGAAGGGATGGTAGAAGTGGCCGCCGGCCTTGGTCCAGTTGGCGAACTTGATGGCGAGCTTGTAGGCGCCGTTGCAGGCCGGCATCCACTCGTGCTCCTCCAGGCCGAGGTAGTCGAAGAAGAGCTTGATCGTGCTGAAGGTGGCCTCACCCACCCCGATGGTCTTGATGTGCGGAGCTTCGACGAGCGTGATGTCGACCCCACGCAGGGCCTTCTTCAGATAGGCGGCCGTCATCCAGCCGGACGAACCCCCTCCAACGATCACGATGCTCTTGGCCATGGGTACTCCCTCCACAAGAAAAAAACTTCATTTGCATAGGCTCCCCGGAGAAAACCCGGGAACCGAAAGCGCGTCGGTACTGGTGCTTCAGCAGAGGCTGATGCACGGCCTGGACAGGCGCCGCGCGAACTTGGATAAGGGAAGCACGCTTGTAAGGTGTACTCACTCGAACAAAGCGGGACACCCAAATTTTTTTGTGCAGAAAGTCAGGGGAATGTCAATCCTGCTCCGGAGAGCAGGCCGGCGAGGTCCGGCGGCACCGGCGCCCGGATCTCCAGCGGCTCGCGGGTGACCGGATGGATCAGCCCCAGCCGCCAGGCGTGGAGGGCCTGCCTGGGAAAACCCCGACAGAGCTCCGCGAGCGCCGGGTCCCCGATCCCCTTCCATCCGGGCGCGCCGTAGACGGGATCGCCCACGATCGGCATCCGCGCGGCCTGGAGGTGGACCCGGATCTGGTGCGTCCGGCCGGTGAGGAGCCGGCAGCGCAGGAGGGAGACCTCGGATTCGGCAAGCCTTTCCCAGAGCGTGGCGCTCGGCCGCCCCTCGGTCCGCGAGGCCATCCGCCGCCGCGGGTCGGCCGGATCGCGCAGGATGCCGAGGTCGATCCTCCCCTTGGGCAGGCCGGGCCGGCCGTAGACCACGGCCAGGTAGTCCTTCTCCATCCCCTTCCTCTGGAGCGCGGCATGGACCTGCGGGGTCTTGGCCACCAGGATGAGGCCGGAGGTGCCCTGGTCGAGGCGGCTCACCAGATGCGGCCGGTAGGACGTCGCCCGCCAGAGCAGGCCGTGCAGGAGGGTCCCTTCGCGGTTGCCCTGGGCGGGATGGACGACCAGGCCCGGCGGCTTGTCGAGGGCGAGCAGCCATTCGTCCTCGTGGACGACGGAGAGCGGCATCTCCGCGGGCGCCGGCTCGGGCCTCGAAGGCGGCGGCGGCAGGAGAATCTCGACCTGATCGCCGGGGACGAGCCGCCGGGTTGGCTTCACCTCGCGGCCGTTGACCCGCACGAGCCCCTGCTCCACCCAGCCCTGAACGCGGGCGCGGTTGATCCCGGGAATGCCTTCCAGATGGCGGACGACGGCCAGGTCGAGGCGGATGCCTCCGTCCTCGCGGTCGATCCGGAAGGTTCGGCTAGTCGTAATCGGAATCAGCGGGCCGGTCGCCGGCCGAGGTCTGGCAGAGGAGCTGGCGCAGGGTGTCGATGTCGACCGGCTTCATGAGGTAGCGGTCGAAGCCGGCTTCGCGCGCCTGCCGCTGGTGCTCCTCGCCGCGGTAGGCGGTGACCGCGGCGATGAACACGTCGCGGCCGCCGGGCCGTCCGCGGAGCCGGCGCGCGACCTCGAAGCCGTCCATGCCCGGCAGCCCGAGGTCGAGGAGGACGATGTCCGGCATCTCCTCCTCCACGGCCTCCAGCGCGGCCGGACCGGCGGGCACCAGGCGCGGCTCATACCCCCAGAGGCCCAGGAGCGCTCCCATCATCTGCAGGCTCTCCGGATCGTCCTCCACCACCAGGATGCGCAGCGGGTGCTCGGGTTGCGGCTCCTCGGCGGAGATCTCGAGCGGCTCCATAGGAGGGCGATGTTACACGTTTCGTCCGGGGAAGGACCAGAGTCGTTGTTATTTTCCCGGCAGCAAGCTGGACAGGGCATCGCGCAGGCGCTCGGCGAACGTGGCGGTGAGCGACCAGGGGCTCGGCTGGCGCAGGACATGGAGCGTCCCCTTCTGCTCCAGGAGCTGCCAGTCGGAGCGGCCGTCCGAGCCACGGAAGAAGCGCAGATCGACCGAGGCCGACCCCACGCGCAGCCCGCGCACGGTCAGCTCCGGCAGCCATTCCGGCAGGTGGGGATCGACCAGCAGCATCTTCAGAGGCGCGTAGGGATAGATCCCCAACAACGACTGCACCAGGCAGAGCACCGCCGAGGCCGACCAGGCCTGCGGCGAGTTCGCCTGCGGATAGATCGCGGGGAAGGGATGCGCGGCGTCGCGCCCATGGCCGCTGAAGACCTCGGGCAGACGGTGATGCTCGAACAATCGTGCCGCCTCGAACATGCCGCGGCAGACCGTCTCCAGCCGGTCGTGGAAGCCGTAGCGCAGGAAGCCCAGCGCGAAGCTGCCATGCTCCACCGGCCAGACCGAGCCCCGGTGGTAGCTGTACGGGTTGAACGCCGGGTTCCGCGCCGACAGCGTCCGCACCCCCCAGCCGCTCCAGAGGTCGTCCGCGAACATCCGCGCCGCGGCCCGCTCCACCAGGTCCGCGTCTACGATTCCGGCGGCCAGGCAGTGCCCGGGGTTCGAGGTGACCGAGCGGATCGGCCGGTGCTGCGCGTCGAGCCCCAGGGCGACGAAGCCCTCGTCCTCCATCCAGAACGCGTCGTTGAAGCGCTTCTTGAGCTCCCCGGCCTGGTGGTAGAGCCGCTTCGCCTCGTCCTTCTCCCCCATCCACCAGAGCAGCTCGGAGAGATGGAGCCGCGCCACGTAGACGAACGCCTGCTCCTCGCAGGTGGCGATCGGCGGCTCGACCGGCCGGCCCTCCGCGTCCACGATCGCCCCGGGCGAGTCCTTCCAGGCCTGGTGGATAGTCCCCTGGGACGAGCGCGTGTGGTAGTCGAAGAAGCCGTCATCGTTCGTGGAGCGCTCCAGCCAGCGCAGGGCTTCCAGCGCGGGGCGCAGCAGCGGCCGGACCCGCTCGCGGTCGCCGGTCCAGTGCCAGAGCTCGGAGAGCACCACCGGGTAGAAGCCGGACGTGGTCGCCGAGCCGTAGTAGCGCGCCCGCGGGTTGAAGCCGAGCGCGGCGAGCGGGCCGGTGTGGGCCTCGTGGAGCATGCGGCCGGGCTGCTCGTCGCGCCAGTCGTCCACCACCGTGCCCTGGCGGCGGGCGAGGGCGCGCAGGGTGCCGTCCATCATCTCCGGCCCCAGGATGCCTGCCTGCCAGGACGCGGTCAGGACGTCCCGGCCGTAGAGGGCGATGTAGAGCGGCAGCCCCGCGGCCAGGGTCCACGAGCGCTCCCCTTCGTCGAGGTCGGGCAGGCGCAGGGCCGCGAGGTCGCGCCGGGCCTGCAGGAGCGCGCCGATCACCACCGGCGCCAGGGTGCCGCTCTCCGGCGTGGAGAAGGTCGCGGCCTCCTCCAGGAAGAGATCGCTCCGTGGCCCCGAAGTCTCCCCCGGAATGTCCGAGATCCGGGGGAGGAAGGTCAGGCCGCAGTGCCAGGCGGCGCCCGGCGCCAGCTCCACCGGGAAGGAGATCCGGCCGTCCTCGAAGGCCGGAGGCGAGCCGGCGCGCTCGATGCGGAGCACAAGCCCGCGGTCGATCCGCTCCTGCCCGTTCTCAGCCCGGTAGTCGAAGGCGAGCTCCCAGGCGTCCCCCAGCTCCCGCCAGCTCCGCCGCAGCTCGCCGCGCTGCTGCCGCTCCTCGCCCGCGAAGGTCTCCGCCAGGTCCGCGAAGTCGGCCCCGACCTCGACCGCCAGGGTGAAGCGCGTCGTCTGCCGGCTGAAGTTGGTGAGGTCGGCCTCCTCGCGCACGCCGTCGCCGATGGAGCGGGAGAGCCGCAGCTCCAGGGTCTGCTCGGAATCGGCCTTCATATGGCCGCTCCCATGATCCGGCTCGCCGGGATCGGACCCGGGGGGCAGCACGACGTAGTAGCCGAGCCACGAGCCCTGGTCCACGTTGGAGAGAGCGACCAGCGTCCAGGGGCGGCCGTCCACGAGCCAGCGCCAGCGGGAGACGAGCCGCGTCTCGTGCACGAAGAGGCCGCGCTGGGGGCCGTCGTCGAAGAAGCCGTCGCGGTCCGTGGCGAGAACCGTGCGCCCCTGGCTGACGTAGAGGATGTCGGGCCAGGGCCGCAGCCGGATCAGGGAATCGGGCACGCGGAGATGCTACCCTTCCGCGGCAGCTTTTGGAGGATCTTTTCGAGGACATGGACATGCCCCAGACCCATCGCAGCCTCACCGCCGCCGCCCTGGCCCTGACGCTCCTCCCCTGGCCGGCCGCCGCGGCGTCCGCCGCCGAGCCCACGCTCGAAACGATCATGGCCCACCCCGACTGGATCGGGAACCCGCCCGAGGACCCCTACTGGGCGGACGACGGCCGCTCCGTCTACTACCTGCGCAAGCGCAACGGCGAGGAGCAGAAGGACCTCATCCGGGTCGACTTGGAGAGCGGGCTCCAGACCCTCGTCGCCCTCGGTGACCGCGGCAGGGCCGACGCTCCGGGAGGGGACCTGAGCCGCGACCGGCGCTGGAAGACCTACGCCCGGCAGGGCGATATCTTCCTCAAGGACCTCCAGACCGGGACCATCCGCCAGATCACCCGCACCGCGGAGGAGGAGGGGGAGCCCCGCTTCCTCGCCGGCGACAACCGGATCGCCTTCCAGCGCGGGGACGCCACCTTTGTCTTCGACCTCGTCGCGGGCACGCTCTTCCAGCCCGCCGAGCTGGCGCTCGCCAAGGACCCGGCCGAGGACGAGGAGTCCGGCTACCTCGACGAGGAGCAGGAGCGGCTCTTCCAGGTCATCCGGGAAAACAAGGACAAGCAGACCGCCCAGCGCGAGGAGGACCGCGCCTCCCGCCATCTCGATCCCACCCGCGCCCCGCTCCCCTGGTACCTCGGCGAAGAGGTGGAGATCGTCCAGTCCTCCCTCTCCCCGGCCGGCGACTGGATGCTCGTCGTCACCCAGGCCAAGGGCGGCGCGAAGAAGCCCTCCCTGATGGCCCGCTTCGTCACCGAGGACGGCAATCTCAAGTCGGACGAGGTGCGCTCCAAGGTCGGCACCGAGCCGCCCACGGACCACAAGATCCTGCTCCTCGACCTCGTGAAGCATGAGAAGCACGAGGTGGACCTCGCGAAGCTCCCGGGCATCATGGACGACCCTCTGAAGGAGCTCCGGGAGAAGGCCGAGAAGGCGAAGAAGAAGAACAGCAAGGATAGCAAGGACACCAAGGACACCAAGGACAGCAAGGACGAGAAGAAGAAGGACGAGGAGAAGAAGCCCCGGCCGGTGGAGGTCTGGGCTCTCGCCTGGTCCGACGACGGCCGCTACGGCGCCCTGATGCTCCACGCCTCCGACAACAAGGATCGCTGGATCGTCACGGTCGAGCGCGAGAAGGCCGCGCCGGTCACCCGGCACCGGCTCACCGATCCGGCCTGGATCAACTGGGACTTCAACGAGCTCGGCTGGCTGCCCGATACCGACACCCTCTGGTACAACTCCGAGGAGACCGGCTACTCGAACCTCTACCTCGTCTCCATGCAGGACGGCAAATCCAGGAGGATCGTCGAGGGCGACTTCGAGGTGTCGAACGTGGCCCCCGGCCGCGACGGCAAGCATCTCTACTACCGCGCCAACCACGACCATCCCGGCATCCACGACGTCTGGCGCGTGCCGGTCTCAGGCGGTAAGCCCGAGCAGCTCAGCAAGACCGGCGGCGAGACCTTCTTCTGGCTCTCTCCGGACGAGAACCAGGTCCTGCTCCTCCACTCCACCACCACCCGGCACGGCAACCTGTACGTCCAGCCGAACCAGGCAAATGCCGAGGCGAAGCAGGTCACCGAGACCCACAGCCCCGAGTACCTGGCGATCGAGTGGAGCGCGCCCGAGATCGTGCCGATCCCCTCGTCCCACGTGAAGAAGCCAATTTACTCGCGGGTCTACACGCCGGCGGGCTTCGATCCCTCCCGCAAGTACCCGGCCGTGGTCTTCACGCACGGCGCGGGCTACCTCCAGAACGCCCACGCCGGCTGGTCCGACTACTTCCGCGAGTTCATGTTCCACACCATCCTCACCCGGCGCGGCTACGTCGTGCTCGACATGGACTACCGCGCCTCGGCCGGCTACGGCCGCGACTGGCGGACCGCCATCTACCGCCAGATGGGCCATCCCGAGCTGGAGGACCTGGAGGACGGCGTGGCCTGGCTGGTCGAGAACCGGAGCGTGGACCCGAAGCGCGTCGGCACCTACGGCGGCTCCTACGGCGGCTTCCTCACCTTCATGTCGCTCTTCCGCAAGCCCGACCTCTTCGCCGCCGGCGCGGCCCTGCGGCCGGTGACCGACTGGGCCTTCTACAACCACGAGTACACCTCGAACATCCTGAACACGCCCGAGGTCGATCCCGAGGCGTTCGAGAAGAGCTCGCCCATCGAGTACGCCCAGGGGCTCTCCAAGCCGCTCCTGATCTGCAGCGGCATGGTGGACGACAACGTCTTCTTCCAGGACAGCGTCCGCATGGTGCAGCGGCTCATCGAGCTCAAGAAGGAAAGCTTCGAGACCGCCATCTACCCGGTCGAGCCGCACGGCTTCCGCCAGCCCACGAGCTGGCTCGACGAGTACCGGCGGATCTTCAAGCTGTTCGAGACCCACCTCAAGTAGGTCCATGTCTGACAGAGCCCTGACAGTGGCCCGCCCACTGTCAGGGCCGTGACAGATCCCGGGCCGGCCTCCGGCTGTTGCTCCTAAACCATTTCCTTTTCGTGGTTTGCGCCGTGATGGCGCATGGCACATGGCTTGCCCTTCAGGAGGCCGGACGGAACAGAAGTCATTTCCCATTGGAAGGATGAGCCATGAAAACCACAACGACCCTGACCAAGACCCTGACGGCCTGCCTGGCCCTGTTGTCCCTGGCAGCTCTCTGCGCGCCGGCCGCGGCGCAGAACGTGCCCAGCTCCGACCTGCTGCTGCCCTACTTCGAGGTGGACGGCGCAAATCCGGGCGGGCTGACCACCCTGTTCGCGGTGGGCAACGCCAAGGACAAGCCGGTGGACGTCCTCGCCACCGTGTTCACGAACTGGGGCATCCCGATCCTCGAGGTCCCCTTCACCCTGCAGGCGCACGAAGTCCGCACGGTCAACCTGCGCGACTGGTTCCGCCAGGGAGGCGACCCCAAGAAGGCGCTGTCGAGCGCGGAGGTCAAGCACCTGATCGCGGCGGCCAGCGGCCAGCCCTCTCCCAAGGACAACCTCTACTACTCCAGTGAGGTCCGGCCCGACCTCCAGGTCGGCTACGTGATCCTGCGCACCCAGGGCAACCGGCCCGACGCTCTCTGGGGCGACTGGTTCAACGTCGACGTCTCCGGCAACCTGGCCCGCGGCGACGTGCTCGCGAACATCGACCGCTCCACCGGCTGCCCCGGCCTCTGCCAGCGCCACCTGCTGCGCTACCTGACCGGCGGCGGCTTCGACGGCGGCACCGAGGTCATCATCTGGCGCGACAGCCCCGGCAAGCCGTCGGCGAACCCCGAGGGCGGCGTCAAGATGCAGGCCGATGCGACCGCGTTCAACGAGCCGGGCCTGCCGATCGAGAACCGCGAGCTCGCGCTGCTGCCGGTCGAGAAGGTCCTGGTCTCCGAGCTCGGGCTCAGGGAGCCGTTCGGCTCGCTCGACCTGGTGAGCGAGGACGACGTCTTCATCGCGGTCCAGCACACGGCCGAGAACCGCTACAGCGTCGGCCTCACCACCTACTGCCTGCCGCGCGTCCCCAAGCCGGGCCCGGGCATCGAGATCCTCAAGCTCACCAACGGCGAGAACGCCGACGCGGCGCCCGGACCCTCCCTGGAGCCCGGCTCCGCCGTCACCTGGGAGTACCTGGTGACCAACACCGGCGAGCTCGAGCTGACCGGCATCGTGGTCGAGGACGACGATCCGTCGCTCTCCGTGAGCTGCCCGAAGGACACGCTCGCCCCGGGCGAGTCCATGACCTGCACCGCCTCCGGCACGGCCAAGGCCTGCCAGTACGTGAACGTCGGCACCGCCTCCGCCCTGTCCTCCGCGGGCGCAGCCAGCGACTCGGATGCCAGCCACTACTTCGGCGACGACGGCGCCGCCCTCGCCCTCGCCATCAAGCTCAACGGCCAGAACGCCGAGTCGTCGCCCGGCCAGATCGTCGAGGCCGACTCGACGCTCAACTGGAGCTTCGAGATCACCAACAACGGCAAGACCGCCCTCACCGGGGTCCAGCTCACCGGCATCGGCGCCTCCTGCCCCAAGAGCCAGCTCGGCGCCGGCGAGTCCATGACCTGCACCGCCACGGGCAAGGCGCAGAAGGGCGAGCACAGCGTGGCGGTCGAGGCCGCGGGAAGCTCCTCCTGCGGCGCGGCCTCCGCCAATGGCGCCGGCCACTACCGGACGCCCGACAGCCCGCCCAACGAAGAGCACCCCGCCATCAAGATCGTGAAGCTCACCAACGGCCAGGACGGCGCGCAGATCGCGGCCGGCAGCCCGATCACCTGGACGTACCAGGTCACCAACATCGGCGACGTCGCCCTCTCCGGCATCAGCGTCACGGACAGCAAGGGCGTGGCCGTCACCTGCCCGAAGACCGACCTCGTGCCCCAGGAGTCCATGACCTGCACCGGCACGGGCGTCGCCCAGGCGTGCAACTACGAGAACCTCGGCACCGCCGCCGGCACGTCCCCGCTCGGCACCCCGGTCACCGCGAGCGACCCGAGCAGCTACTTCGGCACCACCCAGCCCGGCATCTCGATCGAGACCGCGGTCAACGGCAACGACGCCGACAGCCCGACCGGTCCCCAGATCCCGGCCGGCTCGCCGGTGAGCTTCTCCTACGTGGTCACCAACACCGGCAACGTCGCCCTCACCGGCATCGCGGTCAGCGACAGCAAGGGCGTCAGCCTGAGCTGCCCGAAGGCCACCCTGCAGCCCAACGAATCCATGACCTGCACGGCCAACGGCACCGCGCAGTCCGGCCAGTACAGCAGCGTCGGCACGGCCACCGGCACCGGCGCCTGCGGCCAGCAGGTCTCCGACACCGATCCGGTCAACTACTACGGCGCCAGCGGCTTCCAGGGCTGCAGCCACGGCTACTGGAAGCAGCACCCGGACTCCTGGCCGGCGACCGGCTACTCCACCAACCAGACGGTGAGCAGCGTGTTCAGCCAGGCCGCTCTCTACCCCTCGCTCGGCAACGCCACCCTGATGGAGTCGCTCTCCTTCAGCGGCGGCTCGGGCGTGACGGCCGCGGCGGCCAACATGCTCAAGCAGGCCACCGGCTCGCTGCTCAACACCGCGCATGCCGGCGTCGACTTCCCCTGGACCACGGCGCAGTTGATCTCCGACGTCAACGCCGCCCTGGCCAGCCAGGACATCAACACCCTCCTGAGCCTCGCCACCGCCCTCGAGCACGACAACACCCTGGGCTGCCCGCTCAACTAGGTCCAGCCCTTCTCCGCCTCCCTCGACGCTCCCCGGTTCGCCGGGGAGCTTTTTTTGTGCCTCACAGCCATATCTGAATATCTGACGGAACCCTGACAGTGAGCGCCGACTGTCAGGCCCGTGACAGGACCTCCTCAGGATGTTCTTCATCCCCGACAAGCCCTTATTTATCAGTGATTTGCTCCACAAGGCCAGACGGCACGCGGCTTGCCTTTCCGAAGGCCCGTACGACAACAAGGAGAGACAAGCCATGAGACCTGCGATCAAGAAGACCCTGACCGTTTTCCTGGCCCTGGTGGCCCTGGCAGCGCTCTGCGGACCGGCCACCGCGCAGAACCAGGCGAGCTCGGACCTGCTGCTGCCCTATTTCGAGGTGGACTCCGCCAATGCCGGCGGGCTGACCACGCTCTTCGCGGTGGGCAACTCCACGGATCAACCCGTGGAGGTCATGGCCACCGTGTTCACCAACTGGGGGATCCCGATCCTCGAGGTCCCCTTCACCCTGCAGGCGCGCGAGATCCGCACCGTCAACCTGCGCGACTGGTTCCGCCAGGGCGGCGATCCCAAGAAGGTGCTGGGGAGCGATGAGGTCAAGCACCTGGCCGCGGCGGCAAGCGGCCAGCGCTCGCCCAAGGACAACCTCTACTACGGGAGCGAGGTCCGGCCGGACCTCCAGGTCGGCTACGTGACCCTGCGCACCCGGGGCAACCGGCCCGACGCCCTCTGGGGCGACTGGTTCAACGTCGACGTGGCCGGCAACCTGGCCCGCGGCGACGTCCTGGTCAACATCGACCGCTCCACCGGCTGCCCCGGCCTCTGCCAGCGCCACCTGGTGCGCTATCTCTCCGGCGGCGGCTTCGACGGCGGCACCGAGGTGATCATCTGGCGCGAGACCCTCGGCAAGCCGTCGGCGAACCCCGAGGCCGGCGACAGGATGCAGGCGGACGCGACCGCGTTCAACGAGCCCGGCCAGCCGATCGAGAACCGCCAGCTCGCCCTGCTGCCGGTCGAGAAGGTCCTGGTCTCCGAGCTCGGCCTGCAGGAGCCGTTCGGCGCCCTCGACGTCGAGACGGAGGAAGAGACCTTCTTCGCGGTGCAGCACACGGCCGAGAACCGCTACAGCGTCGGCCTCACCACCTACTGCCTGCCGCGCGTCCCCAAGCCGGGGCCGGACATCTCGATCCTCAAGCTCACCAACGGCGAGGATGCGGACAAGGCTCCCGGACCGTCGATCCCGGTCGGCGGCACCGTCACCTGGGAGTACCTGGTGACCAACACCGGCAACGTCGAGCTGACCGACATCGTGGTCGAGGACGACCGGGAAGGCATCGTGAGCTGCCCGCACGACTCGCTCGTCCCGGGCGAATCCATGACCTGCACCGCGACCGGAACCGCCAAGGCCTGCCAGTATGAAAACCTCGGCACCGCCACCGCCCAGTCCTCGGAAGGCGAGGTCAGCGCCGCGGATGGCAGCCACTACTTCGGCGACGACGGCGCGGAGCTCGCCCTCGCCATCCAGGTGAACGGCCAGAAGGCCGGGACGCCGAAGGGTCCCGGCTTCGACGTCGGCGACAACCTCGACTGGACGTTCACGGTCACCAACTCCGGCAAGGTCCGCCTGACCGGCGTCCAGCTCTCGGGCATCGCCGCGGCCTGCCCGAAGAGCGCTCTCGACCCCGGCGAGTCCATGGACTGCACCGCCGCCGGCGGCAAGGCGGTGAACGGGGAGCAGAGCCTGCCGGTTTCGGTCACCGGCGACACCGCCTGCTCCGAGGCCGCCGCCAGCGGCATCGGGTACTACGTGGGCAATCCCGGCGGGGGATGCGACGACATCCATCCCGCCATCACGATCGAGACGGCGACCAACGGCCAGGACGCCGACCAGCCGCAGGGCCCGCACATCCAGAAGGGCTCCGCCGTGCTCTGGACCTACGTGGTCACCAACACCGGCGACGTGCCCTTGACCGGCGTGGCCGTGACCGACGACAAGGGCGTGACCGTGAGCTGCCCCAAGGCCGCCCTGGCCGCGGGCGAGTCCATGACCTGCACCGCCAGCGGCACCGCCCAGATCGGCCAGTACGCGAACGTCGGCGCCGTCACCGGCCAGCCCTCCTGCGGCAACCCGGTCTCCGACGACGATCCCAGCCACTACTACGGCACCGACCCCGACGATCCGGGCCTCACGATCGTCAAGCTGACCAACGGCCAGGACGCCAACACCGCTCCCGGCCCGGAGATCGCGGCCGGCAGCACGGTCACCTGGACGTACATCGTCACCAACACCGGCAACGTCACGCTCTCCAACCTCAAGGTCACGGACGATAAGGGCGTGGCCGTGAGCTGCCCCAAGACCACCCTGGCGGCCGGCGAGTCCATGACCTGCACCGGCTCCGGCAAGGCGCAGGCCTGCCAGTACGAGAACCTCGGCACCGTCACCGGCAAGACGCCGGGCGGCGAGAGCCTCTCCGCCAGCGACCCGAGCCACTACTACGGCAAGACCAACCCGGCCATCCAGATCGACAACAAGGTCAACGGCGACGATGCGGACAGCCCCAAGGGTCCCGAGGTCGCGGTAGGCTCGGCGCTGAGCTTCACCTACGTCGTCAAGAACACCGGCGACTCCACCCTCACCGGCATCAAGGTCACCGACAGCAAGGGCGTGGCCGTGAGCTGCCCGAAGACCAACCTCGCCGCGGGCGAGTCCATGACCTGCACGGGCAGCGGCACCGCCCAGTCCGGCCAGTACAGCGCGACCGCGACCGCGACCGGCAACGGCCCCTGCGATCAGAAGGTCTCCGACGACGATCCGGTGCACTACTGGGGCTTCATCCTCCAGGGCGACGAGGGCTGCACCCCCGGCTACTGGAAGAACCACACCGACTCCTGGCCGCCCACCGGCTACACGACCAGCCAGAAGGTGCAGAGCGTGTTCAGCCAGGCCTCCCTCTACCCGGGCCTCGGCTCCTCGACCCTGCTCCAGGCGCTCTCCTTCCAGGGAGGCACGGACCTGGCCGGCGCAGCGGGCAACCTGCTCCGCGCCGCCACGGCCGCCCTGCTCAACTCCGCCCACTCCGGGGTCGACTACCCCTGGGTGACGGCGAGCGTGATCTCCGACGTCAACGCCGCCCTGGCCAGCAAGAACCGCGACACGATCATCGACCTGGCCTCGGACCTCGACCAGGACAACAACCTGGGCTGCCCGCTCAACTAGAAATCGCGGCGCTCATCCCATCGGCTCCCCGGACCGCCGGGGAGCCTCCTTTTTTCCTGACAGTGTCCTGACACTCCCGCGCTACTGTCAGACCGTCTGACAGACCCGCGGGGCGATCTCGCCGAAACCCGCCAAGCCTCTCAAAGACAAAGGTTTATCCCAGAATACCCCGGCGGCACGGCGCTTGCTCTTCCGGAATGGCGACCCGAGAGGAGACGAGATGCCGCGCACCTGGAAAACTCTGCAACTGGCCCTGGCGATCGCCCTGACGGCCGCCGCCGCCGCCCCGGCGGCGCAGCTCCGGCCGAGCTCGGACCTGCTGCTGCCCTGGTTCGAGGTGGACCTGGACCCGTCCGGCGTCACGACCCTGTTCGCCGTGGGCAATGCGTCGGACAAGCCGGTCGAGGTGCTCGCCACGCTGCGCACCAACTGGGGGATCTCGATCCTCGACGTCGCCTTCACCCTGCAGCCCGACGAGATCCGCACCGTCAACCTGCGCGACTGGCTGCGCGACGGCGGCGATCCCGGCCGGTCCCTGTCGCCGGTGGAGCCGGGCCACCTGGCCCTGGTGGCGAGCGGTCAGCCTTCGCCCAAGGACAAGCTCTACTACGGCAGCGAGGTGCAGCCGGGCCGGGCCGTGGGCTCCGTGACCCTGCGCACGCGGGGCACCCGGCGCGACGCCCTCTGGGGCGACTGGTTCGTGGTCGACGCCGCCGGCAGCACGACGCGCGGCAACGTCCTGGTCGACATCGACCGCAGCGGCGCCCACAGCGCGCTCTGCCGGCGCTTCCTCCTGCGCTACCTGAGCGGCGGCGGCCTGGACGCCAACACCCAGGTGGTCGTCTGGCGCGACCCCGGCAATGCCGAGGGCCAGCCCTCGCCGACCCCGAACAGCTCCAGAGCCGGCATCCGGCTGATGGCCGACGCCTCCGCCACGTCCGAGCCCGGCCTCCGGCTCGAGCGCCGCCAGCTCGAGCTGCAGGCGCTCGACCGGTTCGGCGTCGCCGACCTCGGGCTCAAGGAAGCGTTCGGCAGCCTGCGCATCGAGACCGCCGACGACGTGTACATCGGGGTCGAGCACAACGCCGAGAACCGCTTCAGCGTGGCGCTCCAGGCCTTCTGCCTGGCGGGCTCCTGCGACGGCACGTACACCGCGCTCGACCTGGACCTCCAGCTCGACGGCCAGGCCGTCGATACGCCGCCGGGCCTCCTCGTGGACAACGGCTCGCAGCTCGTCTGGACCCTGACCGTGACCAACCAAGGCCGGCTGGCGGTGCACGACATTGCCTTCGAGGGCCTGGAAGCGGACTGCCCCGGCGACCATCTCGAAGCCGGCGAGTCCATGGAGTGCACGGCCTTCGACAAGGCGCTCGCGAACGACCGGACCGTGCCCGTGACCGTGCTGGGGCGGAGCTCCTGCGCCAATGTCTCGGCGTCGGCGGTCGGCCACTATCAGGGCGTGCTGGTCGACGTCTTCCCCTGAACGCCTCACGCTGCGCGGTGGTGGCGGGCGGAGCGAGGACGGAGCGCAACTGTCTGAGCCCGAAGGGCGAGTTTGAGCACCGCCCGCAGCCCGCCCGCCGCCGCCTTTGTGTTAACCTGCCTTAAATGAAGGGCAACCCGCGCGAGACCTCGGAGGCGACCGCTTACGCCGAGGTTCCAGGAACCTGGATCGGAGGACGCGACCGCCGCAAACGGTCGCGCACGCGCCTGCCCGCGCTCACCGTGCTCTTCCACCCCGATTCCGCCCGCGTGGGCGAGATCGCCTCCCTCGCCGACCTGCTCGCCGGCCACTCGGTGTTCGTATCGCGTCTGGCGCCCGATTTCTCCCATCCCGGGCAGCTCGACCGCCAGCCGCTGGGAGACCGCTACCTGAGCCGCAGCCCGATCCGCCTCTCCCCCACGGGCGAGGCCGGCACGGTGCGGGTGGACCCCGAAGAGGGGCGCATCCCGCTGACCGCGGACGGCGTGCCGCTCGCCGGGCCGCAGGACTTCCCGGTCAAGGCGCTGGACCGCGGCGTCGTGATCGAGCTCTCCAACCGGGTGGTGCTGCTCCTCCACCTGACCACCGACGCGCCGCCGCACCCGCCCGACCTGTTCGGCCTGGTGGGAGCGAGCGAGGCCATGGCCCAGGTGCGGGCGGCGGTGCGCAGCGTGGCCGATCTGGACGTCCCCGTGCTGCTGCGCGGCGAGACCGGCACCGGCAAGGAGCTGGTGGCGCAGGCCGTCCACCAGGCCAGCCGGCGGCGGGGCGGCCCGTTCGTGAGCGTCAACATGGGAGCGATCCCGGGCACGCTGGCGGCCTCGGAGCTGTTCGGCTCGGTCAAGGGCTCGTTCACCGGCTCGGTCCGCGACCAGGCCGGCTACTTCCAGCGCGCCGAGGGCGGCACCCTGTTCCTCGACGAGATCGGCGAAGCGCCGCCCGAGGTGCAGGTGATGCTGCTGCGCGTGCTGGAGACCGGCGAGGTGCAGCGGGTGGGAGGCCAGGAGCCGAACCGCGCCAACGTGCGCCTGGTGGCGGCCTCGGATGCCAACCTGGAGAAGGCGGTGGCGGAAGAGCGCTTCCGCGGCCCGCTGCTGCACCGCCTGTCGGGCTACGAGGTGCCGATCCCGCCGCTGCGCGAGCGCCGCGAGGACTTCGGCCGGCTGCTCTTCCACTTCCTGCGCGAGGAGCTGCGGGCCGTGGGTCAGGAGGCCCGGCTGCGGCGCGACGGCGACCCATGGCTCCCGGCCTCGATCGTCGCCCGCCTGGCGCGCCATCCCTGGCCGGGCAACATCCGGCAGCTCCGGAACGCCGTGCGCGAGCTGGTGATCAACAGCCGCACCGCGGACACGGCCCAGGTGGGGCCGCAGGTCGAGCGCATGCTGCGCGAGGTGGCGACCGCCACGCCCGCCGTCCTCGACCCGACCCCCGCGGCACGCCAACGCGCGCAGCCGGGAGCCTTCCGCTCCCCCTCCGAGGTCACCCAGGAAGAGCTCCTGGAAGCCCTGCGCGCCAACGACTGGGAGCTCAAGGGCGCCGCGGAGAGCCTGGGGATCTCCCGGCCCGCCCTCTACCTGGTGCTGCGCAAGTTCCCCGGCATCCGCACCGCCCGCGACCTCACCCGCGCCGAGATCCTGGAATGCCGCGAGCGCCTCGGAGACGACCTCGACGCCATGGCGCGCGAGCTGGAGGTGTCGAGGAAAGGGCTTCAGCAGCGGATGAAGGAGATCGGACTTACGTAAGGCGCTGACCTGTCCGACGCACGGTCGCTTCCTTCCAGTACGCCTCCACGGCCACGGGATCGTTGGGGTCGTAAGAACCTTCCGGGTCCTGGACCCGTTCCGGCGCATTGGCGATCGCCGCCGCGACCTCATCAGGATTCGTAGGAAAGGATTTGGAAGTAGTATCGGGCTTCATGGCGGAGATTGGCTTCGCGCTTTCGGTCATCCTCGCCCCGTCCTCGCGGTCAAGGGCATCGGCCCAATCGGCAAGCCCTTGCTCAGCAAGCGCCCGGTCCTCTTTCGATCCGCTCTGCGCCAGCCGCTTCAGGTCCCAGCGCTTCGGGTCGTAATGGACTTCGATAAATCGCATACCGGGAATCATACCTTCTCGTCCATCGCCCTGTTGGCATGGATGACTTCCCCCCAGGCTTCGGCCCAGGAGTGGGTGAACATTTCGTGCGGCATGGCCTCATGGTAGCGTAGGCCACACGAATCCCAGGAGCGGCGGGCCCGGCCCCTCGGGCCCGCCGAACCTCCTGGGTCCATCGATTGTCAAAGAACAGGCCCGAAACAAGCCGGCAACGGTTCGCCGTCAACTTGCGACGGGCCAACTTGAGTTGACGGCTCGCCGTCACCTCAAGCTGCCTCAGCTCCAGGAAAAACGTCTCAGCTCCGGCAGCGACGGGCCATCGTCGACTCAAGCTGGCTCGTCATCACTTCAAGCTGGCTCAGCGCCAACCCAAGCTGCCTCATCTCCGGCAGCGGCGGCCCGTCGTCAACCCAAGCCGGGCCGTCCTAACTTCAAGCTGGCTCGTCGGCGACTCAAGCTGGCTCAGCGCCGGCAACGACGGCCCGTCGTCACTTCAAGCTGGCTCGTCGGCAGCTCAAGCTGCCTCAGCTCCGGCGGCGACGGCTCGTCGCCAGCTTCCGACGGCCCGTCGCAACCTTACGACGCCCCGTCGCCAACTTCGCTGAGCCAGCTTCGACTGCCGTTGGCCCATCGTCGAGAGAGCTGGGGCGTCACTCTACTCCCACGTCGCAGTCGGACGATTTGCCGGCGCCATTCCGGTGCCGGCGCGAAGGGGTCTACAGGACCCGGAAAGGAGAAGGACCATGTCGAAGGAAACGACGTATGCGGGGATGTTGGGAGACTGGGAGCGCTGGGTCACGGCGCTCCTGGCGGACGGCTCGACCGCCGGGCACCTGGAGGTGCCGCGGGCGCAGCTCGAGTCGCTGACGGTGCGC
>Ga0068862_100000531_pt1 | contig 39967 bp, 59 predicted proteins | sample KBSSwiS52_FD_66598 | JGI IMG/M metagenome (GOLD analysis project Ga0068862, IMG submission 66598) | Switchgrass rhizosphere microbial communities from Kellogg Biological Station, Michigan, USA - KBS Switchgrass S5-2 | ecosystem: Host-associated > Plants > Roots > Rhizosphere > Soil ...
TTGTAGAATCAGCCGCAGCAATAGCTTGAGATCTTTGGATATTGACTACAAGTGTGTTTCCAGAACCATTAGTTTGAACAGGAGAAGTTCCTGGGCCTAATGTAGAACCTAAAATAAACCAGTTACCAGCTACAGGCGCTAAAGCACCTCCAGTATCACCAGTAATTGTTTTACCAACAGTTGTTCCGCCCGCTACCGTTAAGGTAATATTTGGACTACTATAACTAACTGTTACAGATGAATCAGGAGATGTTAATGTCCCTACATTGATGTGATTGCCGCCAGCATTTGCTGTAGTGGCCCCAATAAGCAATTGTCCATCTGTGGTGATTGTATTAGTGCGGCCTGTTCCTGTGAAATCTACGTTATCAGCATAAACCGTAGTTCCAAAAACTCCCCCACCCTTATCGTATGTTGCAAAACCACCCATGAACTATCCTCAGCTTGTAAATACGTAAGTTGCGACAACGTTCCAACTAATGGTCAAACCAGCTACACCGGTAACCCTGATTATTAAATTGTTTCCTGAGATAATGAAGTCGACATCGCATGTAATAAGAGCAATACTTTCGATTGGTGTTTCATCTGGAGTACCATCTAAAGCACCGGCTGCACCAGTTGTTCTTACCGTTCCAATGACTGTAAAGCCCGTTGAAGCAGGCGTAGAAGCATTAAAACCAATGACTTTAGCTTCGATGTTATAAGAGCCTGGAGTGGCACCCAGAGAAAATGTGACTAAATCTGCTGTGGTGGCACCTACAGTAGTTCCTGTGCCCTGTAGCCTATTTGTAATGACAATATCGACTTCATTTGAAGTACCAGTCCCTACAACACCACCCTTGGTTATGATACCGTTATTGTTGTTCTCTGTGGAATCAAAGCCATTAACGATAAGAATATTGGCCGCTGGAACTGCATTGCCATTTTGTGTGTCGAATTCTGTTGGGACTGTTGGTGGAACGGGTCCAGAGGTTAGACTCTTATAAATTTGGCTCAAAATGCACCTCTAATTTTGCGCATAAAGATATGAAATCGAAAATGTTCCAGAAGCTCCATTTCCATAGAATGTAGTTCCAGCATCCATCGTAAAATTAGGAGCAATTCCATGATTTCCACGCATATCTAAAACTAAAGCTTCACCTGCCGGAAATGTTCTCCAAGTGGTAGTACCACCATCAACAGAGATAGCAACAGAAGCCGTACCTTGATTATCAAAGATTATCTGCACTGGATTATTGGTAAGAGTTCCAATTTTAACGGAACTACCCGTCATCACAGCCGATAATTCAGCAGGGAAACCAGCACGTTGACTATTGTTTATGGACATTTATTCCTCTATTTTTTCTTCGGAATTTTCTTGTGCCTTTTTGACTTCCTCTATTCTAGAAAGTACATAAGTATTCATCGTTACTAATGCTTGATTAATTTCTGATAATGGAGAATCGGGAGCGCATTCAAAGTTATAAAATTTGTCTCCCATTTTCACTTCTAAAATGGTGCGTTGTAAGATATTCATAAATCCTCTAAATGTTTCTTAGATATATCGTGGATGATGAACCATTGCCCATCATCCACTTAAACATAGTAAACATTTATTTAATTTAACTCCAGTCCTAATCCATTACCCAACCGATGACAGTGATGTTAGAAGTTGAAGTAGTAGCACCGGCACCGTTAGTAAATGTCAATGTAGATTGACCCGCAGCGTTTACAACACTCTTAAGTGATATTGCAGACCCTGTTGTTGTACCAAACCATGTGTACATGATATCGGTAGAGGCACCAGTGATTGTCGAGTTATTGATAACCAATGCTTGGTCAGCACTTGCAGCAATAGAAACACCACTAAATGCAACTTTAAAATGTCTATTGTTAGCTGTCTGAGGCGATGCGCCTGCTGCAACATCTGTAGGCGTAACTTTGATACCACCAACGTTAGAAAGAATATCTGGTACAGTGACTGCACTTGAAGTAATAGAGACCGCAGTTCCAGAACTTGAAGCTGCGTTAACTGTTAATGCTACAGCAGCACCTGATGCCAATGTGTGTGTTGTAGGTCCATTTATCGCAATTGTCGTAGTTACTTGGCCTATTGTGACCGCATGGGCAGCCGCACCTGTTGCAATATTGACAGCACCAGCACGTGTAGCACCGGTAGCTAGAAGATTGAATGTCTGAGTGCCGGCAGTTGCCGCGCCATTCATGATATTCAATGTGGTACTTGCGCCTGGTGTTGTACCGTTAAGGATATTAACAATATTTGCACCAGTGTTTGATGTCCCAGAAAGTAGTTGAACGGTTTGACCTGTGGCGTTAGTCGCAGCGCCCACAGTGATCGTACCAGTACCTGCGGTACCACCAAGAGTGATAGTACCCGAAGTAAGAGCGTTACCTATAGTGACAGATCCTGTTGTCTGGGTATTACCGATAGTGATAACGTTAGCTGCCGAACCACCGATTGCAATTGTTTTAGCACCAGTACCGCCAGTACCAATGTTGATTGCCATCGCATTTGTTCCAGTACCGACGTTGACTACCTGAGTACCACCGGAAGCGTTTCCTGAGAACAAATTGAATGTTTGAGTATTAGCCGAAGGGGCTCCACCAAAGATTGTTACGGTATCATTCTGAGCAGAATCTCCACCAGCAATCGTTGTCACACGAGCTGCCGCCGGAGCTATATTACCCAAACCGATTGTAGTAACTCTGGTGTTATTGCCCAAAGCAAGAACTCCCGCTCCGGCAGTTCCTATTCCGGAAAGAATATTCACTGTAGAATCTGCTGCTGACGCACCATTTGCGATATTCACCGTTTGGGCTGTGCTATTAATTCCATTACCCATATTGACAGTTAAACCACCAGCAATCGTATTACCCAAGTTAAGAACTTGAGTACCACCTGTTGCAGTTCCAGATAGAATGCTTACTGTTTGAGTGTTAGCTGAAGGGGCTCCATTAAGAATATTAACCGTATCGTTTTGAGCAGAGTTACCGCCTGCTATTGTAATAGTACGAGCTGCCGCAGGGGCTACGTTACCGATACCTATAGTTGTAACCCTAGTATTGCTACCAAGAGCTAGTACGCCCGCACCTGCTGTTCCAGTTCCAGAAAGTATGCTGACAGTGCTATTTGCTCCAGAGTTTCCATTTGCAATCGAAACGCTTTGTGCTGTTGTATTAACGCCATTTCCTATAGTGATCGCGTTGCCATCAATTCCGTTTCCTATTCCAATAGTTTTCAGACCGTTTCCATTGGCTATAGCGATCGTCTGGGCCGCCGTAGAAGCGGAAATTGTAATAGTGCCAGTTTGTGCACCAGTTCCGCCGATAGAAATTGTTCCAGTTATCATAGCAGCACCAATAGAGACCGATCCTGCTGTTTGAACATCTGCAATTGTTAAAGTGGTTGCTCCAGATCCATTTGCAATTTTTAAAGCATTTGTTCCAGATGAAGAACCTAAAACCATATCACCAGTTTGTGCTGTACCGCCAATGGTGATTGATCCTGAAGTAGTAGCAGCTCCGACTGTGTAAGTTGAAGTCGCCGCGCCGTTCAAAGCAAAGTTTCCTGTACCAACTAGAAGAGAGATTCCCGATGTTGAAGAAACACTACCAATCGTAACAACATTGGAAACTGCGCCAGTTCCAATATTAACAGCCTTAGCAGAACCAGCTCCTCCGGCAATATTAACAGTTGTTGCTCCCGTTCCGGCTCCCACTGCTACAATATTTGTTCCAGAAGAAGATCCTAATGTTATTGTTCCAGTTTGTGCTGTACCGCCAATTGTAAGAGTCCCAGTTGTCGTAGATGCGCCAATTGCATAAGTTGAAGTAGCAGCACCATCAAGAGCAAAGTTTCCTGTACCAACTAAAAGAGAAATACCGGCTGCACCACCTGTATTTCCGATAGTAGTGACAATACCGCTTCCGTTACCAATTGTAGTTGTATTGTTTGATGTAAGAGTTGTAAATGCGCCAGCAGCAGGAGTTGTTCCACCTGTTGCAGGAGGAGCTGCAAACACTGCCGCAAGGTTACTTGGTTGAACAGCCAATGCTGTAACACCAGGAACGGTAGCTGTACCAGCCACTGCCTGAGCATCTGTAGCTAGGTTTGTAATACCTGTAACACCAGTTTGGGCAATATTAGCTCCAGCAAGAACTAAGCTTTGGCCGTAGTCGTAAACTGCTTTTGCATAAGGCACCAAAGTCGTTGAAGTCGAATCAGTTACAACGTTTGATGAAAGTTGAACAATCCCAGCAGTAGTAGTAGTGGCATAAGCATTACCACCTGACTGCCAAGTTGATCCATTGAAGATATATTCTGATGGTGGACTTGTAGATGTATCGAAATATTGCTGTCCTAATTGACCTTTAAAAGAGGAAGGCGGAGCACCACTACCTGTGACTGCACCTTGTGGAACACTTATCAGACCGCCGACACCGTAGGCTAGTGGCATATTAACTCCTTGCTATTGCTGAAAGCAGGAGAATCGGATAGAAAGTCTATTTATTCAATAAATTATTTGATAGTAAAAAAGCTTTTGTATATAACTATGAACAAGATTTACCTAAAATAACCAAATGTGGTATGATATGAGTAATCCAGAAAATGATGTTTTTGAAGGTTTTTTCTCAGTCAAAGAATTTGCAAGGCACTTAGGTGTGCATGCAAACACAGTAAGACGAGCAATAAAAAATGGTCGACTTAGTGCTGTGAGGCTAGGAAAAGGGAAAAAAGCTATCTACAGGATAGCCAAGAGTGAAGTTAATCGCTTAGCGGTTGTTGATCTTAAGGATTACATCGATAAGATCATTGAGGAACGCCTCAAGAAAAAGGTAAAATAATATGGACTGGTATCAAGTATTAACAATTATTGGAAGCATTTTGGTTCCAATGTTAAGTGGTTTTGGATGGATTTTGCACAAAATATCCTCTTTAGAAAACAGAGTGGGACAAGTTGAGCAAAGATTTTCTCATCTAGAGGGAATTTTTGAAGAACGTGGTCGATGGGAAGCTCGTCAAATTGAAAGGAAGTAAAATGTATTTCTTAGGGTTAATTGGATTTTTCTTATATCTTATCTTCCTTAGTGACGCTTAATTATTTAAAGAAATAAAAGAAACTTTAAAAAATATAGAAATGATAATATCAAAAGAGAAATAATATGTTATTTGATTTAATATTTGGCACTATTTTCTTCTGCTGTATTTTCCTCTTGATTGATTTCGCCTGTAACATCAAGGTCAATTAATTTTTTATCTAAAAACTTAGCATTCTTTATAACTTGAGAAGTGTTACCTTTGGCTGCTCCCTCCAGGATTTTAAAGTAATGATTTCTAAGAGTCTTGTCTTTGCTTCTTAGGATAGTTTTAAACAATTTATATCCTAATCCTAAACCTCCTCCAATGCCAGCCCCAAAACCAGCACCAATAGCTGTAGGAACACCAACTGCAGAAATGCCTAATAATGCTTTTGCCCCTGTACTTTGCAATTTTGAACCAACAACCTTATCGATAAAATTTGTAATTTTATTGCTTTGCTGTACCGCGGAATATGCTTCATTGGCTGATCGGCTTAGATTTAAATATTCGGGATTATATTTTTGTCCATATTCTTCAGCAGCTCTAATGACTTCGCCTTTCACTTGATTAAGATTGTGAATGATCTTTTTGCGTATTGCTGGAGAAGATTGTATTTCGAAACCCTTATATTTATCTATCCATTCATTAATGGCTGGCCTATATGCTACGAGGCTTTTTAAGTCTATTTTACCATTGTTGATTTCATTCCTAATTTCACTGATTTTGTTTAGAGCATCTCCTGTAGTAGGACGTTCACCACCTGCTTTAAAAGATTTTTCAAGCGCATTTAAAGATTTTTCTAGATTTGTTGATTTGATTGAAAGACCTTTTGGAATTGCCTCATCTGCTTTTTGAAATAAGCTAGAGGCATATTCTTTTGCAGAACCTAAAGCTTTTCTATGTGACAAGATATCCAGAAGAACCATTGTCCCGACTTTTCCAGCAGCTTGCTTTCCTTCGCTTCCTTCAGAATATTTTATGCCTTCCTTAACAAGATTAGAAAGAACAGGAATTCCAATATTTCTTGCGATGCTATAATGTTTGGCTCCAGGAAATGCAAACAAAGCCATATCCTGGATGGTTTCTCCAACTCTTTCTTCTAATTCATCTTTAGGTTTTGTATATCCTCTAGTGGCAGATTCGCTAAATTCTCTAAGTTTTTCAGAACCTGGAGCACCAATATCGTATCCAAAAAGGCTGCCAGCAAAATTTATAAGATCTCCTGGAAGACCAGCAACTCCTTCGATTACTCTAGAAGTCAATTGGGCTTGAGATCTTTCTATATCTTTTTGAACTGCTTCATCATTTATGTATTGTTCTTCGGGAGCAGAAACAAGTTTTGAACGTGACAAAAAACCTGGTTCTTTCTTTTCTGAAACCAATTTTGCTCTAGAAAGAAATGCTGGCTTATTTTGAGAACTCGAAGTCATGTTTTATAGCCTCATCAATGTCTTCAGAAAGGACTTCATAAATGGAACCCTCGGGAGATATCATCTTAACAGTATTTTTTCCCCCTTTGTATTGGGCCTTTATCTTCTTAATGTTATCTTTAAGCTGTTTTTGCCTATCAACTACATATTTTTTCATTTCTTTATATGCACGAGAATCAATATCGCCTTTAACGAAGGTATGTTTTTCGCGATCTTCATCTGCTAATCTATCAATTATTTCTAATCTTTTTTTTGCTAAATCGACCTTGAATTTCATTCCTTCAGCAGTGACTTTGTTAGCTTCTGGAGACCTTCCAATTTTCGGAAGAGCATCTAATAATTGTTGTTCAATCCATTGGTTAGGCCGCGCTCCAGCACGAGATAAGTCTGATAAAAAGAAGTCTTTAATAGCTGTTTTAAGCTTTGCCCCTTCTGCAGATCTTGCAGGTTCAAATCCTGTAACATCTGCAAAGTAATCCAACGCGGATACATTAGGAGTAGCTTCTTGAATATCAGCAATAGCTTGCTCTTGAAGAGGAATGTTTTTCCTTATCTCATTCATTTCCATTAAGATAGGTTTAGAAACTTCTGTTTCTTCTCCTCTAGCTAATTTTTCTCTTTCAAATTGATATTTTCTGTTTTCCTTGTCGAGTTCTCGTTTTTTACCTTCTTCATATCTTTGTTGTTCTAATGCTGAGTCTTTAGCATATCTCAATTCTCTACCAAGATTTGGGTCCACAGCCGCTGTTCGAGCAATGTCGGCATCAGAAATATCTAAAGGATTAAATGCGTTATCTTGCATTTCTGAAGATGCCATATCCTGTTGGAATTGACCTTGAGATGGTTTATTTTTCCCCCCAAGAATTTCATTTAGAAATCCTTGTTTTTGTTGGTAGAGTTCTTCCTTTTGTTGGCCTTTCATTTTTTGAACCAATATAGCCTTAGCCAAGTCTGGAGAAACATTTTCAGGCAATCCCAATTCTTTCATTGCTTGTTTATTTTGATGCTGTTGATACAATTGGTTAGCCATTTCAAGTCCTCTACCAACTCCAACACCAAGTTTTTGTCCAAAAGACTGCTTCTTTGGAGGAGGTGCACCTAAAACTAAAGTCATATATTCTCCTTAAAATCCTGATCCTACTCCATAGCCTAGAGAAGCTCCTTGTAGAGCGCCTACAGGACCTCCTATTAGAAATCCACCCGCAGCACCAACCCCTGCTCCGGCAAGTCCACCCCATCCAGATGAAGAGTCTTTTTGTTGTTTTGGAGCTATTATATTTTGATATGGACGTTTTTCTAAAAGATCGCTGCTAATACCTTGCAAATCCATAATGGCTTGTCTTTGAAGAGCTTGTCTTTGAGATTGTAAATCTTGTGCAAAGTTAGAAGCCGCGGCAGAAGTAGCATTTTGGAAACCACTTGATCTACGAGCACCTGTGGAACCCATTCCTGAAAAACGGGACGATATGCCACCTAGAAGCTCATTAAATTGTCGAAAGGCTGGAGCTTCGATTTGATTGAATGTTTCTTCATCACCACCTGCAAGTCGTGATAAATAGCTATCAGGACTTACTTGTGAGAACATTTGCTTTAAAAGTTGAAGTTGTTCAGGAGTATACTGCCCAATCCTCCCTTCTCGATAGCCCTTGGGAATTTTGTTTGGAAGTGGAGCGGAACTGTTATTCATGCCATATGACATATTTCACCTTTTTTGTTTAAAGATAACATGTTCGTCAAATTTAATCTAATTTACACAGGACTCAACCATTCTAGTACGATAATGCCTGACAGAATATTTGGAGCCGTGGTTCCATTGGTTATGATGATATTTGTAGCATCAACTCTAACCGTAATGTTATTAGTAATAAGTTGTCCTGAATATGGTATGGGTCGATAATCTGGAAAATCTGTGATACAAGTCCCATAGATCTTTGTGAATTGTGTTAAACTAGTGATACCATGTGGAATCAAAGGACTGATTATAGCTCCTGCTGCAATAGCTCCAAAAGAATATACCTGTCTTAAGGTTTGCTGACGTATATTATTAAAAAACCAATTTTCACCTGTAATGGCTGGTCTAGTCGCAGGAAAAATTGAAATTATACGATTGTTTACTGCATTGGCTATATCTATATAACTCTTAGAAACTTCTAAAGTAAGTTCTGAAATTTTATCAGGGAATTCCCTTGATGTTCTTAAGAAGGCCACTTGATTGACAACATTACTACTCATACAAGCAATTGGGAGGAGGTTACATCGATAATCATTCCATGAAATTCGATTTCGGAAAATTGACTAATTGGATTTCCATCTTCATCTACATCGCGCATTTGTTCATCAGATAAAGTAAAACCAATTTGCACAGTGTCTCCAATTAAGGAAGTATTCATCCTATGCCAAGTTTGAGTTTGTGATTGTGCTGTGGGCATTTGTAGATTTACATTTGCCGGAGTTAATCCCAGATTTGTACTTTCAGGACATGTGTAGAGCACAGTACTATAAATTATTGAATTATTAGGATCAACTACAGTGTTGTTATAAGGACTAGAAGCATTCTGACTTAGATAAATTAAAAGCTGAATCTGTGAATTTGCTGTGGTAGTGAATAAATATTGTTGAACACCTATTCTAGTTTTTCTAGAAAGATTCCAAGCCAATGGAAATTGTTTTGTTTGGATAAAAGGCCTATACATCCTCTTAATTACACCTTCACCAGAATAGGTTCCTGAAGATATCGATGGGTTTATTCTGAACGTATTCTGAGTGGCATTATAAACAGAAAATATCTTTCCATTAACTTCTGAAGCTATGCTACCTATACATCCAGTGATCGTAATGAAATCACCATTGCTCAAACAATGGTCTGGGGACGTTATCTGATTTCCAGAAAAACTCTGTATGTATAAGGAATTTCCTTCGTTAGTACCATCGTCTCTAACTAAAATAAATCCCTGTTGATTGCCACCAATTACTTCAGGTTGTAAAAGTGTAGAGGAACCCGCATTCCAAGGCACATTCCATGAGTCCCATGTTGGATAAACAGAACCTACTGTAGCCCAAGTAAATCCAGTACGTTTTCTAAAAGAACCATATGTTGTATAGCATTCTCTAAAGATTGCCCAAGAATTGTCTCTGTAGTTATATTGAAGACTTTGTGTCGGAAATTTATAATTAACGTTGTTAACAGGATATGTAAAATAAATCCATTCGTTTATAAAATCTCGTTGAGAGCACATCCTTTCAACACCATTGTCAGTGTGTTTTACCTCAAAGACCTCATCAGGAATCACTAAATCAATCCTATTACATTCTACTTGTGAGGTACTGATGAAACCCCTTTCACCATGAGTAATAACTCCCCTATCCATATTGATAATTGAAAATGTACTTGCAGAACCTAATTCAGAGTTTACGATATAGAAATTGAAAGGAACCAAATCATTTCCTGTATAAACACATCTCACTTGAGCAGTATCCATTCCTAAAATCAATACATCTTCATTCAATGAAGCGGTGTTTATAGATTGATCTAAGCCAACTGTTACAAAGCCACCAAAACCTGTTTGATCTTCAAAATAAGCAGGTGCAGTAGCTGTTTGATTCGTTGGTACTAGAATTGGATTGAATACATTAGACGCAGAAACAGGTGTATCAGCAGCTGCGCTAGGGGTATTAGTATAGCTACAGGTATAATATGGAGTTCCATTTTGACTATAAATGATAGTATCTTGAAGATAAACCTGACTTCCAGATGCTGAAGTTTGGATAACAGGTCCGATAAAAAGTAACCTATCCTTAAATGGGAAAATCATCCTAGCACCAACAAGATAATATTTGGCTGCAGGTAAATCACCGATCGAAAAATCCCCTTGTGATAATGGAGGTGAAAAATTTACCCATCCCTTACCAGTGCTAAATGAAGGAGATGTTGCATTGCCATCAGTTGGGTCCCCGTCATACCATCTAAGACAATCTTTTGTAATATCTGATCTGTTTGTAAGGTATTGCGCAATACCACCTGAAGTATATGCTCCAGCAATTGTAGCATTAGGAAATTCCACTGTGACCGTATTGGCATTAACTACAACAGTTACATACCCAGTCTGAAAGTTAATGCCCGTAATACCATTGATCTCATTAATGAATAAAAAGTCTCCTACAACTAATCCATGACCAGTTATCGTTAAATTAACAAGAGCAGGAGGACCTCCAGCACCGATAGCGGCGCCAGTAATGGGTTTAAACTGCATCCCTATATTTGTTACGCTAAAAGGTACTTCAGTACCATTTGTGGCCCATAATGCACCTTGATAATTAACAGTCCAAAATTGTTGATAATCTTCTCCATTCCATGTGGTAGGAGTCCAATTAGTTTTTTGTGTGTAACCTACATAAGTAGCTGTGGATGGATTTTTATAAAAACTGACATCATAAATATTATAAGGAAAACTCGTATTGATATTGTAGGAATAGGTAGTATCAAATCCTAGAGTGCCTGGAAAATCATTCACACCAAGGCTTAACTCTTCTAATCCCATTACAGGCAAGTCAGGATAATATAAAAAAAATGCTGAAACTGCATGACCAGCACCCCCAGTTATGGTAATGGCACCAGTTGCATAATTTATCGTACCTCCAACACCTCCTGAAAGTGTTCCATCCATACCAGGATCAGTGTAGACGGTAGCAGAAACCGTATCTGTGATCGAAACACTTCCGGGAACTATATTTCCATTAGTCTGCAAGGAAAATCCAGTTAACAGATTTCCTGCCCCTCCGACGAGGTTAAAAGTAGTGCTTGAGGAATAAGATGAGATTGTCGATTTAAAAAATCTAGTAAGCCTTCCAAGAAGTGATGTCCCGCGTTTTCTTTTGACTCTTCCTCTCCATTGATAAGCATTAAGTAAAACAGGAAAAGAATCATTGTCAATGTTGAATGGAGTGACATCATTTCTTAATGTTCCTCCAATTGGCCCAACAACAATTTTAGATGACATATCAATTTCCTATAGCCATCCAATAAAATCTTACACCGACACTTGCTGAACTTGAAGCAAAAGTAAAACCAGTGGTTCCCTCGCTATCAATTCCATAAGTAGTATTGTTAGATTTTCTAACAACAGAAAGGGAAAATAAAGCGCTAGGAAAAGGAATAGGAAATACAATTGGTGTGGAAGCCCCAGTAGAAAGCATAGTTCCATATTGAAAAATTAAACCACCAGGAAGGAATGTCCACCCACCATCTTGGTTAGTTACTATTGGAGCATAGTTAGTATTTGTGCCAAAAGTTGCAAACGATGATGTTATCGTTTTTGTGAGTTGATATTCATCTCCAGTAACTCCTGGAGTATAAAACAACTGTGCTGCGGCTGCTGGGGTTGGATCTGTTTTTGTATAAAGAGTTCCTTCTCCAGTTATTAAGCCAGGAGGAATAGCAGCGAGAACTGGCATCTGTACTTGACGATGAAGACCCCCATTAGATTCATTAAATCCATAGTGATCTACATCTATGAGATCATCAATTGAATTTGTGTTCTGCTTCATGTCTGGTTGATCCTCTGAAGGATCATTATTAGCATCCGGAATGTCTCTGTTATATGTAAACAAGGGCATAACTCACCTATACTGTAGAGCCACCTAGATTGTTAAATCCAGATTGGCCTTGATTGATGCCTTGACTATAGATTGTTTGCGTCCTTGTAGATGTGAACTGCCTTTGACTACGTTTCCACACTAAAATTTCTTGTTCTCGGAACAATGGCTCGTAGAAATTGAATTGTTCGACATCTCCAGTATCAGCAAGTATCTTTCTAGCAGCGCCACGGGCAAGATATTCAGACATATACCCATAAGGAACCGCTGCAGAACTATTTAAAAATGCGGCAGGAGATAAATAGGCATCTAACTCAACCAAATAGGCTTTATCTGGGGGGCTTCTCAAGGTCAAAGTGTTATTATAAAACAAAATAGCTCTAGGAAGACCGGTCTGAAAGAAATAGCATTGAGCATTAATATTTATGCCTGTAGGTATATTCACGGGGAATGTTACGTTTGCCACCCCATTGAAATAATTAACTGTATTTAGTGTTGCTGAATATGTTCCAAGACCAGAATATCCAAATGGAGCATCCCCAGGCACCATCAACAGACCATAATTTACGTTAGAAGATAGAAATTGGCCACTATCTGTGACTACAACTGGTCTTCCAAATTCATCTATAGAGGTAATCCAAACCGCTGGGTCGATACTTGTAGAAGGAATATTGAAATCAAGATCTGTTCCTATAGGAGGATCTATATTATTACCCGTGGCAATAATACCAGCCATATCGACATGTCCTCTCAATATAGCTTCAATAGGTGGATTAATAGGTGTAGAATTTGATGGTGCAATTGTGAAAGTTAATTGATATGGACCTGGACCCCCATCACCAATTTCAAGAGCGCTCATGCTCTGCACTACATTCGGCCAAATATTAAAGAATTCATTCCGCTGGCTAGATAAAGGCACTTGCACACCATTGATATATGCAGGCCCCGTAAATCCTTGATAGACAGGATACATATTAATATCCTGGCTACCAGATTCAATCTGCACATTATACAAAGGCATATTGTATCTATCGACTCCAGGGGTAGTCTGAAAGGAATATTTAGTCTTTAGATCGAACAATTGAATGCGCGCATCAACATCCATAATCCAAAACCGATTGATGTAATCAATGATTAGGTCATCTGTTATAGATGCATTAGAAGGGCTTTTTATGATCCTTCTAACATAGGTGATGATGTCGCTTAAAATGTTCATTAGAAGCTTCTAGCTCCTGTGAAAATTGATTTAGTATTTGGAACTGGGTAAGCATCAAGTCTTTGTACAGTAGTATCGACCACAGTATGACCATAAAACGTCATATTACCTTCTGCTGTTGTTTGGCGATCTTCTGTTTTCATCCTGTGGTATCTTTTTCTTTTAATCTGCTCTGCCAGATATCTTGGACCCCATACAGGCTTATTTACAGGCACTTTCCACTCTTCAGCAGGAACCCCTGCATAAGGTTTAGTCCATAAATTAATCTCTTCACCAATGATCTCTTTATTTTCAGCTATGAAATTGACATACTCTTTGTCAAAGTTGTAAGCATCGCGATAGTCTTCATTAAATTTTTCTTTCGAAGAAATAGTCCTAAGTGGCTTTAAATAAATGTCTTTTGATCTATCAATTTCCTTTTGAGAAAGTTTCGTTTGAGGCTCTACTTCTTTTTTTGGAGCTTCATTCATACGATCTAAAGTCAAAGTCTTAACTTGATCATCAAATTCTTGAAATTGTTGCTCAGCTTTTTCAAGTTCACGTTCTCCAGCAGAATTGACTCTTGGCTTTCTTTTGGAAGCGATTTCTCGAGACATAAGTTCCCTTTGTTAGGAAGTTTGTAAACTAATTTTTTGATTAATGTATACCACAACCCCTGAGAAATTCAAATAATATTTATTAATCTGGTGAAATGTTTATGAAGCTTCCTGGGATATACGTGCCATTGCTCTTCCTACCATTCGAATTAGTTTGCCCATTTCCAATATCACCTATGGCCATAATCTGAGGGACGCTAGTCTGTTTTGTGACTAATGTAGCAGTTCCACCGCTCGTATACGTGGTGAATAATGTCGAGTCCACATTTAAAGTAAGTGTTGTAGAGGTAGCCCTAATAACTTGATATGTATTTCCATTCAATTCAGTCATTCCAGACACTCCTGAAATACTCACTGAATTTCCTGTTAAAAACGAATTCGCAGCTGTTAACACACAATTTGTAGCTTTTGTAGCACCCGTAATCGTTGCCGTAAGAGGATTATCTATGAAATCATTTGCTGATAAAGAGTTCAGATCTAATTCGACCTCAGTACTAGAAGGAATTGAGATTACATATGCAAATTGGTAGCTCAATTGCTGTGCCCCATACAGCACAGGAATGATTAATCTAACTTGTTGACCAACAACATAGTTATGATCTTCAGTCGTTGTAACAACAGTTGTCAAACCCAATTCAATATCTGCGATTTCAAAGCGACTTGGCTGATAAAATTGCGCTTCTATCGGTAAATTTGAATAAGGAGCAATAGGACCAATGATTGCTGACATAATTACCTAAGTAAGGGTAGGGACAGTACGTCCCCACCCGATCATTAACCAAATAACAAAGCAAATCAACTATGGTGAACTGTAATCATGGAGAAATGCTCTCCAATAGATTACATCGCTAGCAGCACCAATGAGAATAGCAGACGCATCTCCTTCAGCTGTACCAGCACCAATAACAAACCCTTGAGCAGTGTTATTTACATAAGAACCCAAAATAGCAGGACCATTGATAGTACTAAATTGTGTAGTACCAATTGGCATATACTGCGGAGATGGGTACAAAGCAGAACCACTAGATATCTGCACTCCACCTGTATTCACATCACCAACAGCTACGATCTGTGCAAATGACAATCCAACGGATTGTGCCACAGTCATATTGCTTGTGAATGCCGAATAAGAAGAAGAGTCGATATTTACAACAACAGTATTGTAATCAGTTACCGCAACAACATAGCCATACACAGGAGATCCTGGTGTGGTTGTGTTAGGTAACGAATTCAATTGTGTTGTACCCCAAAGAGTTGGAATACGGAACGCAACCTCTTGTCCAACTACAAAGTTGTGTGCAGAAGTTGTGTCAATTGTTGTTGTCGAACCAGTAGTTATAGAGCTAATAACAGTGGTTCCTGGGAAGTAAAGATAAGGGTATAAAACCTTCTTCACATATGCCCCTGAAGGAGATCCACTCAAAGCTGTATAGCTTGACTGGTTAGTATTCCAAGGAATTGTAAATGTTGTAGAACCAGTTACAGTCACTGTAAAAGGAATACCAGCAATTTGTGGCATACCTGTTGTAGATGACTGGAACAATCCTTGCATTACAACCACATCACCAGAAGCTAAACCGTGAGCGCTACCAGTAGTTACAGTAGCTGGGTTTGCTTTTGTAATCCCAGAAATTTGGATCTGTGCTCCATATTGGAGCAATTGTCCAGCTGAGAAAGTAGTGATACCATTTGTATCTACAGTATCTGTAGTCAATTGGTTAGCAGCTTGGAAACGATTAATTACAGCAACACCTTGACCCATATTTGCATCCCAATAAGCCATTGGAACACCATTATCGGAACCAGATGCTGATGCAGTGTAGTTGATAAATTCTACAAAATCAGGTTTAAAAGGCAGATTAACGATCTGCGCAGCACCTGTAGAAGTAAATTTACCTTTTGCCAATCTAGAATATTCAGCCATACTACACCCCCAAGCTTGAGTTACGTGTGCTAAGCAGATTTCTGATGGCCGTATCCTGTGTAATAGCTTGCGCTTGCGCAAACTTCACAGCAAGAGTAGCGTTCTGAGCCAACATGCCAGAATAATAAGGATCACGATAGATCAGGTTCATGGAATAACCATCCTGATTTATGTGTGTAATCGCTTGCTTACCAAGGACCGTGTTGTAATAAACATCAGAAGTTGATCCAGAAGCATTTGTAGCAGCATTTCTTGCCACAGGCGCTTCAGAAGAAGTCAAAACACGGATGTTATAAACGCTTCCATATTCACTTGGAAGAGCAGAAGCATTGGTTGGATAGTTCCATTGTGAAAGGAATCCACTACCTACCAATCCATCAAAATCAGGCTGCAGTTCTGTTGAAGACAGCATAAAATATGCTGAACGAACAGGACCCGTCCCAAAACGATCTTCCCCAAGGATACCGCTCATAAATTTATAAGCGTTATTTGTATCCAAAGTTGCAGCCACAAGGCTGAAATCCGATACACCAAGGTTCGTTGGGTTGAAGCCATTAGACCCCCCGCCAGCATTGATGTCAGACGCAGCCGACACAATGTAGTCGCGAAGGATCAAGTCTTCTGCTTGACGCATAGCAACAGCTAAACGTTCAGAAACCCAAGCCAAAACACCTTCTTGGTCTTGCAGAATTACTTGTTCGTTGATAATGCATCCAGTACCGAAGAAAGCCATTTGTGCATCAATGATGTCACGCTGTGGCACTTGTGCTGGGGGATCAATCCCCGAGTTGCCCAATTGTACAGTGGGTGGCTGTAGCGCTCTAGGGCGCATGAAACGGCATGTAGTACCGCCATTAGCTGGCATCGATACTTTATCGCATACCGTAATGTAGTTCATAGTTGGCGTTGGGACGTAGAGCATTGCAGGAGCTAAGCTCTGCAGGATCATAGGCCCCAAATTGCCGGTAGTCGTAATCGACATTATAACCTCGTAGGTTAAATGTTGATGATGACGTGCCGATCGGGATACGAGCCTAATTACGTCTTTTTTCGATCACATCTGATTGTGGCTGCGATACCACATAACGCGGATGTTCTTAACGCTGAACAGCGAAAACTAAACTTATCAAGTATTTTGTTTAAATGTCAATTTTAGCCAAGCCTTAATCTATGTTTTAATTCTTGCATCTTGTCGTAAGCATTCTTTTGACCAGATTTGCTAAAGTCACCGCCGTTTGCATATGGGGCTGCGCCTACACCAGAAGGTTGATAATAGGGGCTGCGTCTATTGGCATCTATTTTATCTTGCACTGAAGGCTGTTTTTGAGGCGGTTTGTGAATTCCTAAAGCTTTGATATTCTTGTAGACTAATTTCTGCCTTTCAAAAGTATCAGGCATTTGAAGAATCGTTTCAGCAAGTTCTGGGTCAGATTCAGCAAATTTATCAGCATGTTGAAGAACTTCAAAAAAATCGGGATTACTTCTTAACCAATTTTCTTTTCTTTCTTTTTCTAAAAGGGTTCTAGCCTTCTCCTCAGCCTTTCTTTCTATTTTCTCATCAATATCTTTTTCAAATGAAGAAAGCTTTTTTGCAAGCCGTTTTTTATCCACATAAGGCTCATCATCATCTTCATCGTCCACCTCTTGATTTTTTTTGCTTAATGCTTCTTTAGCACGTTTCTCAGCCTCTTCTCGTGCAGCACGTTCTTGTGCTAGCATCCTTTCATATTTGGATTCAAGTTGTCTAAAATTTAGTTCTTTATCAGAAGGTTTATTCTCTGTAGTAGCAGTTGGGGCGGCATTTTGATTTTGGGGAACTTGAGCAGTCATGCTTATCCTTTGTCCATTTACGCAGGACGGCGGTTAGGATTTTAGTTATCATTAAATTCAAATAATTATTATAATGCAAGACATGAAAGTTGATCGCTTAGAAACACATGACCGCTTACTTCATTTCAAAAAAGATCAAGCTCTAAGTATTTCACAAGGCGTTGAGGATTGTTTAAAGAAAAGCGATCTAGCGCTGCTATTACAAGATAAGTCACCATATATATACATATTTGCACATCCTAGGACAGCAGATGATGGCTTTACCAAGAGAATGCTTTATCAACCACGCTTGAGCAAACCTGAATCTCAAACTAATTCCTATTTATTTAGAGTAAAATCTAAGACAGATTTGATAGAAGTTTGTTGGTTATTGCCTCCAGAAGAAATGTGGGGCCAATATGAAAAAGGAAAAGTTACAGAAAGCGATGTTGTTTTATGGTCTATAAATGAGTTCAGATTCAATAAGAAGCAACTAGATATGCCACACCCTGAAGACCTTTCAGAGGATGTTGGAAGGGTGATTTATAAAGAGGTTTTGAATACTTTGAAACCAAATAAATTTGAAAAGCTCAAGCCAATGACTTTGGAGGAGTCTTCATCTTCTTCGGCGAAACCGCTTTAAACCCAGCAGAATCCTCTCGTATTCGACCCACCTTGCTCTTGATACCAGTGCCATAATAATCTCCCATGCCAAAAGGCGTATTCTGAGTATGTGCAAATCGTTCTTTACGTGGCTTTTTTGGATTTTGCCGATTTGGTTGACCGGCTTGCTGTGCTTGCGCCATATGCCTTTAGGAATCCTTTTTCATCAAATTCTAAGTTGCCAATATTAGCCATTGCAATGATTTTTTCAGGTGACCAATTGTACACCTTCATAGCATCTAGTGCATCTCTGATTGAAAGCTTATCCAGAACTTTTCATCCTAAATCATCATCTTGAGTTGTATTCATACGACCTTGTGGAAGAACGTCTACAATCTGTTTAGGATTACCTTCATGGCCTACTGGCTGTCTATGCCCTACACCGTAATGTGTACCAGCATTTACAAAGTTAGATGATCTCTGATCATATTGTGGGCAACGAAAATCCCAAGGAGAACCTACACCATCTTTTGGTTTATCTTGCGGATTCTGTTCTTTAATGCGAGCAGGATCTGCAAAACCAGAATTAGAATTCTTTAAAGTACTTCTGTTTTTTTCAGCAGCAGTATTTTTATAAGACTGAACTGTCTTTGTATTTTTCATATGCCCTCTTTTTAGAGATAATAGGGGTTCCAATCACGACAAGTCACCCCGAAACCTATCAGAATTAGTTTCTATATTCAGGAAGTTTGCCTTGATGCTTTTTGATCTGAGAAGTGCCATCAGTTTGTTGTTTTCTGACATCTTCCGTTTGATCAATATATTTTGAAGGAGCCCCTGCGCCTTCTGCTGAACTTTCCATTTTTACCTTGTGTGGTCCATCTGGAAATACAGATGCACTGCCTTTTGAACCAGCCCAAAAGCTGTGATCATCAATTCTTCTACCAGCCATAACTACCTCTTAAAGTTGTGCCATATCAGCTTGACGCTGTGGCATTTGTTGATTAGCGCCCATTATACTACTTACAAATTCATTTGCAAGTGACGTCCTTTTTGCATCAGCCTTCTCTTCATTTTCTTTAGCTTCTTGCTGTAAGTCAAAATTCTGAAGCTCATGCATTTTCAAAGCAGCTTCAATCTCACCATATTTTGCAATCACATCCACAAGCTTCTCTAAAGCTTCCATTTTTGCTTTTGTCGCCATTGCTCTGTTTTGGGTGATTTCTGAGAGCCTTTCTTCAAACAATCCAATATCAGCTTCCGCACGGCCATGTCGTTCTCTTGCTGTTGCAAGGTTTGCTGCTGCTCTTGAAACCAGTTCTTGTAATTTTGCATTTTCGAAGGCATGTTGAATTGTCTGAGCATCTTGTTGTACCGCAGCAGCTTGTTGTTCTTGTTGTTGTAGATATGGAATAATCTCACCTTTTCCTGTGATGTTAAGCTTTGGAATAATCATCGAAGGTGAAAATACTTCTCTACCAAATGCAGCATTGATATCCATCATCTGCTGAGCTTGTAGGTTTTGCTGCATAGGCGTTAGGTCAGACTCTTCAACTAAGACTTTGTACTTAGCAAATATCTTGGAATAGAAATGCGCAGTTGGCTCTTCACCAATATATAAAGCCACTTTTTCAGCGTTCCAATTGTTTAGAGCAATTTGTAAAAGCCTATCTCCAAGAAGTCTGTCAGAAAAGTCCCATTGATCGAAATATTTTTGGAATACCATTAGGTTGGCAGCCGATTTTAGCATCATTGTCAGGCTAGAAATCTGCTTGTCATTCTGTCCAGACCAATTTTCCAACTGCATTCCAGATGTTTCATACATCAGATTACGCATCTGCTCAGCCAGAGCCAAATCACTTTCAGGAACTGCAGAAGGGATGATTTTTTCGCAATCGGTTAGCTCGTAGCCTTCGTTGATAATAACATCCCAACCTTGCCCAGATTTTTTTAGGTTGTCTTCGTTAGCAACAGCTCCCACCTTACGTTTCCAACCAGCATTGATCGTCGCAGAAGTGATGTCGTTATTTGTGATTATCTTATAGTTGAAGAGAAACTGAGGATCTCTCATAGGGCGGACAAGCGAACGAACTCTTAAATCATGGTAGTTAATATGCGGATCATAGTTCCAAAAATAAGGAATGAAAGGACATCCATCAAATCCTAGAGGATTATCTCCCTGGAACATTAATTGATCATTCAAGACAACAGCAAGCTTCCAGCAAGGAACATCTACAGTTACCTCTTCCATATCATCAATATGATAAAGAATCTGTTCAAGTTGCTCATCACCACCAGCAAAGTCAAAGAATTGGTTCTTAGATTTACTATAGAGCCTTTTTTTCTTCTTAGTCCATTTGTACCATACGTATGAGAGCACCATCAGATCATTTCTTGCCATATTGTAATTTTCTGGCAAAAAGTAAAATGACCCATAGCGCTGAGGAGTACCAGCCATAGGTGTTACTTGCTGAAGCTTATCAGGAAACCTACTTTCAGCCTCTTTTTTGCTGATATATTCCTGACACCAAACAAATTGGCAATCTGACATATCAGGGCTTCTAAAATAAGGATCAACAAGGAAAGAGTTATATTCCCATATCTTTAGCTTAAGCTCACCTTGAGCCTGATCATCACCTGTATAATCCAAGAAAGGCTGTAATAGAACCATTCCAGAAATAGCTGAAAGCTCTTTAGCTTTAGACTTTTGTTCGTGAATGGCACCCATGTTAGAAACATTGGTGATCAGCTTTGTGTATTGATCAGTCGTTTGATTGTCGGCCCCTTCACTTGCCTGATACATGAACGATTTTCTATGTTGTCTTTCATAACCAGTAACCATGTTTATAGGCTGCTGAATGATATTGAAGTAGTACTGCTGATAGGATGATGAAGGGCTAAAGTTGAAATATCTATTCACATAAGCTTGAGAACCAGCATAGAATAGCGTATCAATATTTGACTGATTCCATCGCGACTGCTCAAGCGGCTGAAATTTTGAATAGAGATTATCAAGCCATTGCCTGACATTCCCCTGATTAGGTTCTAGACTATTATTCCAAGGTGGGTAATAAAATGACATGTACCTCTATGCGTTAGAGATACGAAACATATACTAATTATTTTAATTTAGCAATCCGCGACATCTAAAAATTTCTCGAAAACCTATTCTGAGTGTATTCTTTAGGATTGTGCATATAAGGATCGTAAACAGAAACTTTATGGGTTGCTAAGGCATATCTCAATGCATCAACACTATGGTCATCCTTCTTCAAAGGCTCATCATACCCTCTTTCAGCAGACTTAGGATCCCAAACGTAAGTTTCAATTTCACGAATAGTGTTAGTGCATTCTGAGCAAATATAGACATTCCCATTCTTCATTTCGCTCGTCATTTTATTGATTCCGTTCTCAACGTCATTATTTGCATCTATCACATGCAAACCTAACCGTTGCATATCGAGCTTAAAATTAGCTGCAGAAGGGTCCACATAGATATTTTTAACCCCATATGGTTCTAGAAATTCAGATACCTCTTTAGCAAACTCAGAGCTGGTTTTTTGCCTTCCTGTCTTTTTAGGGTCCCAATAATATTCCTTTTCTACCCATATTCGTTTTCCCGTCTGAGTATATCTACCAGAGCTAACCCCAATGAGTAAGCAACAAAAGGGATTAACACTACCATAATCAATAGACGCAATCCAATATTCAGCAGCAGCCGGAGGCTTTTTAACAACATGTATATTATGATCAAAAAAATCAAATATAGCACCCTCAGCAAGACACCACATCCCCAAATAATTGCGCTTGTAGAAAAGCCCAGAAAGCGAATCACGGATTCGTTGCTTATAGTCCTCATCAACATAGGGATTGTCATCCAACGTAAAGTGTAAACTGTAGTAATTTTTATCTCCCGAGTCAGCCCTATCAATCCACTTTTTAACCTTGTGATTAGGATGTGAAGGGTTCATGCTAGCAAAACCCATGCTATGAGGATTGCTTAAACGAGTATCAATCATATCAATAATTGATTCAGGATATAACGTCATTTCATCACAGTAAACCAATGACATCGTTTTTCCCTGAAATTGCCCTATCGCACCCTCATCTTTAGCACCTAATGTCGAGATAGTCTTATCCATAAATTTCAACTGCCTCTTACCAGCAAACCATGTGCAAAACGGCCTGTAGATAGCAAGTTGATCGCTTTCTAAAAGCAATCTAATCGCGTTTTGGTAGATTGTATCGCTAGAATGACCAACCATAAAAATCTGTGAATCAGGGCATTCATACGCAGCCTGCATAAAGCGATAAAGAGTCCCCACAGTCTTGCCAGAACGAACAGAGCCATGCGCAAGATTCCAATGAGCCGTGCTATTTTTTACAAATTCTAGTTGCTTATCTGAAAGAGGATTAGTCATAATCAATCCATAACAATCTGTGAGGTATCATGAGAAATAGAGCCAAATGTAAACTTTGCTCCGAAATTATCGAATCGTTTCATCGTTATGATTATGTTTCCTGCAAGTGTGGTGAGATTAGCGTCAGTGGTGGAGATTATGCCCTTGAATGCTCTGCAAAAGACTTTTGCAATTTTTTTCGTATTGACGATCAAGGAAATGAAATCGCTGTAAAACTTAAAAATCCAACGGAAGAGCCCACCAACGATGATATTTCTTACAAACCAACAAAAAAAGACCTCGTTAAGATGCTGGAAGAGATGGTTAAAAATTATGAGAATTTGCCCGAGCATGCAATGTCAGCGCCTATCACGCATTATGATTATTGCTCTTTGCTTCTTTTGCTTGTTTCTTTTTTCAAGTGTGATTCAGACTGCAAACCAGACAATTGATTCATGATTGCTTTGAAGTTTTTCATCGTCTCTGGTGTTACAGAAACCTCTTGAGCCGAATCTGTTTGATTCAAACGGTTTTTTCCAAGCCAAATAAGTAAAGCATTATCCCCTGCAATAGCTTTGTTGTATTGCACCTCACGAATATTAGCGTCACCCTTAGGCCTCTTCAGCTCTACATACTCTGTAAACAGAATACCAAAGTTCTCTTCAACTTTGTCATAGAAGGTTTGATGATGAATGCCAAGATAAGAAGCAATTTCAGTACCTAGACATCCTGCTTCTATAAGCTTGTCTACACGTTTCCAATCAATTTTTAATTTCTTTCTGCCTGTTTTTTTCATGAACCTAGGTTAACAGACGTTTAAAATTATTTCTATCACTTTGTGTTCATCGCCAAAACATGATGACCATTTATGTGAGCTTTCTCTCTTGAAAATTGTTTTGGAACATGTTTGGGCTTGATTTCAAATTTTGGTATTGGAGGTTTTACATTGAAATCTCTATATTTTCTTTTCCAGTGAGTAATCTTGTAAATTCCTCCATGATCATCTTGAAAGCATTTTCCATCCCAATAAGCAGTCCAAGCGCTTTTCTTACCGAATTTAGGATCAACATTACACACATCATAATGATCTAGTTGATCTGGGAGTGTTTCAAGTGTGTGCCATTCCTCTTTCATAAGTCTTTGGTGTAATTCTTCCAAAGTTAAGAAAAAAGTGTTCCCAAACAGTTGTAAGGCCACTTCATCGCTTAAATTTACTTTTTGATCTTGAAATTCAAAACCTATGTGATGAATCTTTATCTTACCCATTTCTGCCTCCGGTTAAAAAAAGAATCATTCACAGAAAAATTTTATTTATCAAGATAAGACATTTATTGAAAAAAGAACCCCAACTTACCTACACAATGGGCAGCTACTTGACAAAATGTCCAATAAATGGCACAATATAGGTAGATATCATGCGTTATACACTACTCAAAACTAAAGAATATGAGGATTGGCTATCTGAAGAAACGATGAAATTCAGGTTCCAGATTGCAAAAAGATTGGCAAAAATTGAATTAGAGGGTTATTTCGGAGAAAAGAAGGATCTTGGAGATGGAGTACATGAGCTTAAATGGGATATAGGTCGAAGGGTTTACTTTGCTTATTTACCTGTAGCAAAAATCCTACTATTACTAGGAGGAAATAAAAATGGACAAAGCCAAGATATCACGCAGGCGAAGAAGATACTCAAGAGGTACATTGAAAATGAAACTTAAGAAAGGCGCTCCGGTAAAAAAATATAGTCCTACTCAGGAATTACTCGATGAAGATTTTATCGCGAAGGCCGTTTGGGAATGTCTGAAAAACAATGACCCGCAAGGAGTTATTGAGATAATTGAAACTCATCTAGAGTTGATTAACAAAGTTAAAGCTTCAGAAGAGCATGAGTTATCCCGCTCTACTATGTATCACGCAATAAGAGGAAAAAATCCTACCATAAAGACGTTGGCTAAGTTGGTTAACTGCTGTGCTTAAATCTTTTTGACAGTCCTCTACAGTAGCTTTGTTCGTTTACAGAATTCTTTTATTGTCATCATTTTCCATTATACGTTGCAGGAAACACCGTTATACTTTGCACAAATTACCGTTATACGTTGCAGCAAACATACGTCCGATAATATTAATTATGTTGTGCGCACTCCTCCCCTCAATTGCCTGTGAGGCCATTTTTGCGCTTTTTTCGTTCAAATTTGAATTTGATACCCTCACACACTGTTGTAGAGGCTTCCAAAGATTTGACACTTTACTCTAATTCCTTTTCATTAGGCAAGTCTACATAGCACCATAAATCACTGTCTTGCGGTAAATATCCGGATGTATCACCAAAAATATTAAGTGTTTGCCACACATTTTCTGTATCATCATAAAGACATGCGCTAATAGCAGTTCTGCTTCTCAATAAGATTACCCATTTCCCTGATGTAGGTTTGTGGTTTTCAAAAACAAACCAATTCATTTTCCTATTCCTCAGCTAAAATTGCATAAATATTTGATAGCTCTTCTTGCAGAAAACCTAATCGCAGCCTTAAATCCCCTAACTTGTCATTTTCTTCATCATAATTAGACGTCCAATAACGATTATGCTTCGACAAATTCTCAAAGATTTCATCATCCATAATATTACTAAGAAGTTCTCGTGCCCTTCCAATGTCTTCGATTCGTCTAATCAAAAGCTTGAAGTCACTTAACTTTTCGCATTCACCGTTCATCTCTTCACCTGACTCTTGATTGATTCCATGGTCAATATCGCATCGTCGCTGAATTCGTTGGAGCAATACTCGAATTTATGTGCGAGAGTTGCTGCAACGATTAGGCATGCAGAATAAACATCGCTATCGTCCATGTCGTGTTCATTAATGAAAATGGTAAGCAGGTCAATGAAGCTCATATTTAATTTTGTCTATCATGTAGGATTTTGTTGTATTTACCATTGAATGGACGATATGTAATCATTTTACTAAGATCTTTTGGGTCATCTATCATTAGATTTCCGCATTTGGGACATTCCAAAACACTAAGAGTATCTAAATTCTCTTGTTCTTCTTCGGATACCATCCATTCATCCTCTTTAAATAAATCCCCGTCATATCCACTTGAATTAGAATGAATATAACCACATTCACAAAGAATCTTTCCCATTACATTAAATCCTTAAATAAATAGGATGTAATAGCTCCTATGCCAAGCATCCAAAAGCCAAATTCATAGAAATGCAATGTCATTAGAATTAGGCTCAAAAATAGCTGAAAAAAGATGCATCCGAAAGTGAATGTATTTTTCATAACTCAATCCTCACAGGCTCATTTATCCTTTACATTGTCTTTCTTCACCTTGTCTTGAAGATATTTGTCAAATTCCATGCTGCCGACTTTCCGGTTTGAATATGCCCTTTTGACTTTGGCATCCGTCGCTTTACGCACAGGCTCTACTTCGGTTGATATAAAGCATGTCCAAAAACACCCACACCGAGGCTCGTCATCTATTGGGAAAGACATACGATTTTTCCGTACAACTCATTTTTTCATCTCTATTAACTGATCCACTATCGACTCACATTGCGCTTTTACATACGAGATATTGCGATAAGTTTTATTGAAAATTGGGGAATTATCTATGCCAAATTTCTTCTTCATCTTTTCAATATATGGCATGATATCATTTGAACGTGCACAATCAAATCCTATCCACCAATCAAGATCATCTTCTTCAGAAAAACTCAGTCCACCATGGCAATCTATGTCAATCTCGGGATATTCTTTTTTATAAAGTGGATGTTCTTTTGGAATTGCTACATATCCGGATAAATGCCCTAGTAAAAGTTGATCAGGTTCTCCTTTTTTCCATACAGCAACTCTCTTAATTGCACATGCGAATCCTTTGTAATCAAATCTAACAAAATCTGGCTCATTAATCCATTCACCTTCGCCCCATTGCTGTAGTTTAATCTCAGGGGAAATTATCGTTTTTTCTTGCATATAACCTAACATCCTTCTAGGACATTTCCTTAAAACATTCATTAATACATACCGCTAGCATGTAGAAAAGGTAGATGTCGATCATCATTTGTTCAACTTCTCTACTATTGCTTCCAAGATCCATGCAGTACGAGAAATCACTATACGATCGTCAACCTTACTATCAATCTGCTCTAAAATCTCTTCAGGAATATGTAGGTTTATCTGCACACGCTTTTTCTTTTTGCTATCCGCATTAACAAGCGCACCCTTCGATATCGCATCTTCCAGGATTTTCAAATTTCTCTTTACCGACATATACATTCCATATACAAGTTTTATACAGGTTTTATATAGGATTCATATAGTTTTTGTATATAGGAAATCGTAAAGCACTGTCATTTCTTGAATGGCTTTCAAGTCTCTCTTATTCATCTCAGCCACACCAAGACCATTGCTAGCAGCATTGCCAAAGGCTTTTCTCATCGTGATTGGCATATCAAGGCACCTTATCTCTTCGCATTCCTTAAGAATTTCAGTAGCTTCCTGATTATCAGTACCGGTAGAGTCAGCTTGATTTAAGATCGCATATGCTTGCAGTGATGGATTAACTGGAGACATATCTGATAGTAACACCTTAACTTCGGCTAGCGTCCATACATCTAATGACCTTGGCCTGAATGGCATCAAATACATATCGGCAATTGCTAGTGCTGACCTTTGACTTGTGGTATCCCTTCCACCTACATCAATGATCACATCATCATAATCCGCACCAAGTCTTTGTATCTGCGTATGCAAAGTTTTGCCAAAGAGTTGGATTGTTGACCAATCTGTTGGTATGCCAAGAACATCACGCTGCGCTGCCCACTTAGATGTCGAACGCTGCTCATCGGCATCCACCAATAATACCTTATGATTCTTCGATCGCATGACCGCAAGATTTGTAGCTAATGTCGTCTTGCCGCTGCCTCCCTTGATTCCACCTATTGCCAATATACCCATGAAAACCTCATATATAAATTTTGTATAGAATATATATAGGTTATATATATGAATTATATATGCAGCACAAGAAAAATATTTTCAGAGTATGCCAAGTTCTTCCAAAATAATAACAAGGAGAGAGTAAACTATAGAAATGAAAAGTGCTATAGTTGATGCCTTTAAATACATCCACGCAATATCGTCGATCATAGATGCCTGTCTGCTATGACTTGAAAAAATAAACAGTAAAGGCAACGAAGAAAATCCCCATGCTGATGTGATAAAACATTGTTGTGATTTCTAACATGACGTTCCTTACTTCTTTTCCAAGTTTTTAAAGCCAGATAAGTCCACTACAGAGTTATCTTCGTGAATTGGCAAATAGCGCACTAATCTCTTCTTTTTATGCGCTCCAATGTACTTCTGAAAGCAATCATAGCCACAAATAGACTTTCTCTTTTCATATGCGCTTTTCGGTGATGAAATCTCTGCAAAAGGCTTCTCGAATACCCTCTTAAAGCATATTGAACATCTTCTAACTATTTCTTCTTGTTCTACAACTGGCTCAGAACCAATTGGAGGGGCTGATGATGGTCTAACAGGTCTTACAGGATCTGTCATAAAACTACCGCTACAATGTTTTCAAGATTGGTAAAGCAAAACTTTTCTCCATCAACTTCTATCGTCCTAGGGAATGTGTTTGTGATCACTAATGAGCCAGGTTCAATAGAAGATTTAAAATTACTTGTCGGGATGTTATCGCATCTTACCACTTCATATAGCTGTGTGGCCGTATCATTTGAGAGAATGAGCTTGCCTTTCTGTTCTTCAGCTACTTTATGTATCTTTAATATTATAAAGTCATTTTTTGGAACTATTTGTTTCATTTTGTCTGATTTCTCCAGTTTTATGAGTTAGCATTTATCTTTTTTCATTTTCTCGACTTTCTTTGCGTGATCAATTTTCTTATCGAACTTTTTGTCCATAGTTTTTAGCTTAGAGATATCGTGTAGGGCTTTTTTTTCTTTATGAGATTTAACATCCCGTTCGACTTTGCGAATTTGTTTGTCCATAGCTGAGATCCTGTTTGAAGTGTTGTTGTAGGTCTTCTACGTTAGCTGACGCGCTACCGATCCAATAAGATAGATGGGAAGCATTTGCACCATTGTGCATATGAGCTAGCTGTAATTGTACTTGGATGGCGTTCAATTTATCAACAATTTCTTTTACATTGAGCATAAATCTCCTTTTTGGCTAATGACTATAGTGATTGAGGAGGTAAATGTCAATTTAAATTTTTATATTACTGATCTTTGGACTATTTCGATACGAATACCTTGTTTGAATTCTTGTGAAAATCTCCCTTTCTCTTGATTGTAGAGCCATTTTACATTTGGATTAGAGTCTGATCTTCCGGAGATTTTGCATGGGAGATTGGTTTTCTTGCTGATGCCGATGGTTTTTTCAGGAAAAAGTTTATCTGCAATACAATCACGAATATGTTTAAAGGCTGACAATAGGTTGTCATCATCTAGAGTACGCGGAGAAATGCGTGTGAGCCTTATTGTGCACGGTAATTTGATTTTAGGAATATATTGCCATTGGAGGTCGATGTGTAATTTTTGATGTTTGTGTCGTTTATGTTTTTTTGACCAATGTTCGCTTTGGTTGGCTTCGGAAACTGTTTCAATAGGCAAATGAACGATGATAACATCATGAGTAACAGTGACATTATTCAAAAAGGAATCTCTTGCTGAATAGGTTCTGGGTTGTTTTTTTGTACATATTCGTCGATGAGTTTTAGAACTTGATCACAAAAAGCTTTTGCGACTTTTGGATCTTCGAATCTGTTGATTGAAAAGTATTTCTTTTCTCCATTATCTTCATGAATTTGTTGAGGTAAATTAATCCATCTTCTATCGCCTTTTACGAAATAGCCGATATTTTCGATAATGAAACCACCCCACTTAGGTATTTTCAAAGTAATAAAAGATTGTAGGGTTCCTTTATTAACATGATAGTATTTTATAATTTCCATTTTTATTACCTTTTGATATCAGTGACATGAAATTTGACATGATTTTTAAGCCAGTCTATGAAGTCTTTTTTTGGATAAATGGTAATTTTTCCACGTTTTTCAGATTTTGGCCCGCGGTAATTTCTGCGGAGATAGGAGAGGTTAACTTCTGGAACAATGCCGAGAATTCCGAGCTTGCAAACTTGTTCGATGGTGAGGTAATCTGCATCAGGAAGATGTTGGATGATGAGATCTATAATCTTTTCTTTAAGCTTCACTTGTTTATCTCCTAAATTGAAAATTTCATATCAAATTTGCTTTCTGTTGAGTTTTTATACCTGATGGCTACCTAGCTATGGACCTGTATGTTTTATGGTCTCACAATTAAAATTAGGTGCCTTCTTAGCGATTTTTAAAACAGGATCGCAACCAGATCATGAACTTTTCAAACTCAACCCCTGACTTTTGATCAATTTGCGAGAGGTTTACGAGAGCGAAATGTTGATGATGCATGGTGCTAGTCTACTTTGTAAAGTTTTTTTTGAAAAGCAAAATCTTGTTCTAGCCCTCTGCGGTCGTGGCCATCGAATCGCAAGCATTGTCCGCTGGCAACTCTTGAGCAAAAAGCATCGCCGAATTTGTTACGCATGTCGTTGGAATTCAGGTTCGTAGTGATGATCGTGCCAAGTGAATTGCGATTGGTGTAGCGGTAGTCGACCAAGGCGTAGAGGAAATCCATGAAGGGTTCAGAGGGGATTCTCGTGCCTAGGTCATCAAGAAGCAGGAGTTTGATGTAGCTATAATGATTTAATAAATAAAAAGTGTCACCATAATCTTTAATAGATTTACTCCAAACCATATTTAGTTCAGATTGAGTTATTTTTTTAATCATTGGACTTTGAAATTCAGGACTGGCATCAAGGTTGGGATCGTATGGGGAAGAACGCAAAATTGCCTCTGAAGCGAATGTTTTTCCGGTGCCATTTCGTCCAGAGAAAAGCAAAAACCCAAATGGCTTTGCGGAGAAGTCGCGAATGGTTTGCAAAACGTTTTCTGGTTGGTCAATTTCGTCAAGGGGTTTTTTGAATCTGGGTTCGATGATTTTTTCAGGTTGCATAGCTAAAATTTATCTTGGTAGTAGGGGTTTTCGACAGGGGTTCCATCTATGTTTTTGGTTCTGCGGTCAATGGCTGGCGTTCCCCACGTGGTGCTTCCAGCCTGTTGAGCCGCGAGTTTTTTCTCTCGAAATTTGAGTTCTTCTTCCTTGAGATGCTTTTCCCTTTCCGAGAGAAAAACCCACTTTTTGAGACGGCCAAAATCGGTGTGTTTGCCAAGTTCTTTTTTGGATTTGGTGGATTTCCACTCAGCGAGAGCTTCGTAACCGCGCTGAGTGATAACTTCGCCGTGGCTTTTGATGAAGTTTTCGTGTTGTTCAGGGGTGACGCTTATGCCTAACGCCTGATAGCTGGTGAGGGGCTTGGCATCCTTTTCGCACGGGATACCGTGATAATACATGTTATGTTGTGTTGTCTCTGTCGAGGGAATGTCCGATAAAGTTACATTATCTGGCTTGAATTCATCAAGTAAATAAATTTTTTGAGCGTGCGAGTCATCGCGCGCAATCTCTTTTTCTACTTCTTTCTTTCTTTCTTTCTTTTCTTTCTTATTTAGTGTCTGACTTTTGTCTGACTCTTGTCTGACTTTTGTCTGAATTTCTGTCTGACCATTTTGAAAACATGTTTCGTAAATCGTTGGTTCTATTATAGTTATAATTGATTTTCCGTGTCTGATTTCTTGTCTGAGAAAATTCGATTTTATAAAATACTTGATAAAACCCTCAATATCGTTCTTCGTAATCCATTGACCACACCATTCTTCTAACTTGCGAAAAGTTACACAAACTTGCCCAGGTAAAATTTCAATGATATTGCCATTAACAGAATGAGTAGTTTTTTGATAAGCACAACGCTCTAAGAGAACTATAAATATTTTTGTATAGGTTGGGCGAGCTTCTGTCCAAACTGAACTTCTTAAGACTGATCGGGGTAATTTTATGAAACCTTCATCCATGATGCGCGCCCTTCAAAAAATCGTTTTGCAAATTTTTTTACTTTTTGTGTTTTTATGTTTTGAAAAAAAACACAAGGCGGCTATAGTGAAGCTTAACATCTCGGCTTCACATGAGCCACCTAAATGGATCGGACGGCAAATCCGGTCCATTTTTTTTTCTAACCTAGCAAAATTCATTTTTTTCCTCTACACATTTCTAGAGCTATGTTTCTTGGGATTAATGCAGAAGAAATGCTTGTTTCCAATTTTCATATAGCCACGTGGAATGCATGAAATGATTTTTCTGGATGATTCAGTGGTTAAGATGAATTTTTTCTGCTCAAGAAACCGCACAATCTCCCCTATTCTTTCTTCATCATCAAGGATATCTTCATGTTTATGGAAGATATAGCCTTCACAAATCTGCATATAAATTGCGAAAGCTATTCCTCCAAAACTTCTGATAAGTTCTTCACATTCAGGACAATAAGAGACATTTTTTAACATGCCGTCGATGTATTCATTAGATTTTCATGATCTAGGAATGTAATTTTGTAAGTGAGACCTGAATCGCCTTCAGAAACATGGATAACCCCCTCTTTAGATAGTGCTAGGAGGTGATTTTTAAAGAGTGTGTTAGTGGTAAAGAAGTTCTCTCTGACTTCGTCTTTGTAGACAGTGATGGTAAAATTCTCATTCAGACGACTTTCTTGCCAAAGTTGCAAGTATAGGGCGGCGGACTTGGGACAGTTCACAACCACTTGAAACAGATAAAGATAGGGAGGAAAATGATAAACATCCATAGAAAATCTCCTTAGAAAAATAAAAATAAAAAATTCTTCTAGATGGAAATTACAATGAATGGTATGTTACAAGTGTTACTTTCCATCTAGGGGGATAAGTGTTGGTAGCACTACCCCCTCTCCTTTCACTAAATACAAAAATTTAGCGAATCTTGTACATTAATCGAAGAACAAAATGTCGTCAATAAAAATTAAATTTATATTTCAAAGAGCTTAGAATTAAAGATTTAGGTTTGGAAAAGGAGCAAGAAATTTTTCCTGCTCCAAAAGTGGCTTAAGGATTGGTTCGAGGTGTGTAGGGGTCGTCTTTTTTGCAATGATCCATGACAAACTTGTAAATGTTATCCTTGCTTCTACGCTCTTCACGAAGCTCATTTGCAATACGTGTTATGTCTGATGCTACATTGTCCAATTTATCTTCGATTCGTTTTTCCATTAGGTTGAAAACCCAATAAATAAAGGCGCACAGACCCCCTAAGATCCCAACTCCAGCTATTATTCCTTGATAAAAATTATCCATATTATTCTCCTAAAAGTTCTCTCACAGTTACTTCTCCGCCTGTTTGGCGTTCAATTTCCTTTGCTAGACGCTTTCCAGGGCGTTTTGTGCCATTTACAATTTCGTTTATGTAAGTTCGGCCATATTCAAGTTGTCGAGCAAAATCGATGATTTTGATTCTATTTTTGTGTAAGTAGTCCCTTAATTCCATTACGCCCCTCCTGCTATCATTATACAAATGTCTGTTTTTTTGTCACGTGTCTTTTTCTTGTTGTCTAAAAATAGACGATGTGCTAAATTTAAGACATCTAGCAAGTCTCCCTGACAAGGTTTCCGCGAGAAACCCAGGTCGTAGCAGCTGAATAACAAAAGGAAGAATATGAATGACTTAGATGAGTTAATCAGAGCCGCAGATTCTTTGTGTGCAACATTAGAGAAAGCTGCTGCAAATGAAAAAATGTTTTGTCATAATGTACAATTAGTTTTTGAAAGATACAGCTGGGAAGTCTACAAAATGAAGAATGACATAGCCGAGCTGAAGCAATATATGGGAGTGTGACTTATGGGACTAGGATACGATGATTGGAAAAGTGGTGATTACGATGACGTAGGATATGAATGTCATCTATGTGATCAGCATAAAGAAAGCAAAGAAGATGCAGAAATACATTTTAAGGCACTCTTAAAGGCTCTTTATACATTTGGGCCATTGGATGTAGAGCAACTTGATAAAACGCTGAGACATCTTTGTGAATACTTTGATGAACGATGTTTTAATGGTTTGCCTACAGTCCAACGCTTCCATAATCAAGATAAGGAGAGGGCTGCATGATGTATTATCGTGTTACAGATATCCTAGCACCATTTTCAGGCATTCTTAAGATTGATCCTACGGTCTTAAAGTTAGCGGCAGAACGAGGTTCTTTTGTACATGCAGTATTTGATGCAAAACAAAATGACATGGGTCATCCAGCTATACCTGAAGAGTGGTCTGGCTATTTTTCCAGCATAGATCAATGGAAAGAAGGGAAGGATTTTCTGCCTAAGCCTGAAAGATGGTTTTGCAATAAATACCAATTTACAGGTGAGTGTGATGGCATCTATAGAGACGAAGACGGCCTTGTGCTTTTTGATCTGAAAACATCAGCGTCAGAAGGCTCTACATGGTTTCTGCAAGGGTCTGCTTATGCATATCTTGCACGTAAGGCTGGACTGGATATTAAGAAAATAGAGTTTGTGAGACTAAAGAAAGATGGTAAAAAACCGTGCCTGTATCACTACGAAGAGGATTTTGATCTTTTTCTGTGTTGCCTAAAGACATATGAGAAGTTTTTTAAGCCTAAGATTAGTTTTGATGAGAAAAACCCCCTAGACATGATCTAGGGGGAAACGGAGACAATGATATGAGAACAACCAATATTGTAGAGAAAAAAGAGATAAATTCAAGGAAAAATTTTATGACTGACAACTTACCAGAGAAGAGAAATTTAGTCCCTGCCCAAAATGAATTGGCTACAATGCAAACGGTAGCTAGAAATGCTGCATCTTCTGGACTTTATACCGGAGTAGGATCTGAACAGAAGATACTTATGATCTTACTTGCAGCACGTGAACTAGGAGTTCCTCCTATGCAAGCGTTGAACGGCGGTATCTACAATATTCAAGGCAAGATCGAGATATCAGCTCGTCTAATGAATTCTATGATACGTCGTGCTGGGCATAGCATTGTAATCAAACAATGCGATTCTAAGGCCTGTGTGATGGAAGGAAAGCGTATTGACAATGGCGACACCTTCACTAGTCAATTTAGCATGGAAGATGCTGTCAAAGCTGGATTGGCTAATAGGGACAATTGGAAAAAGTACACTGAGGATATGCTTTACAGTCGCTGTATGAGTAGGCTAGCAAGAAGGCTGTTCCCTGATGTGATAGGAACAGCCTATGTGGAAGGTGAGATTCGAGGTGAACTCATAGAAGCCGATGCAGAAACTGTAGAACCATCAGGGGACAATCTGGAAGAAGTCTTGCAGAAACTGAAGGACTTTGTTGAAAGCTTTCCTGAAGAAGACCATGAGCTTATTAAATCCTACTTTCAAAAATATACCGATCATTTTAAGAAAACCATTCCGGAATCCCTATTAGACTATGCTGACAGATCCAAATTCGAAGCGGACTTCGGAAAATGGAAAGCCAAGCAGACTAGCGCGCAATCGCAACAGGCAGCTTAGGATTATCTTTATTTTGGATGCGGATGTCCACAGCGATATCCGTATCATCTTGAATTGCATCTTTTGATACTGATACTTCGATTGCTTCTTCAGTAGCAAGATCATCAAGAGTTTTGAAAATTAATGGCATTGAAGAGCAACTAGTGAGTAACATTACTGTTGCAATAGCACAATCTAGTACAAAGAAGAATTTTAAAAATTTTGTCATGTTTACCTACTTATGTTTTTTTGGGATTTTAGCACCTGATCTTCGAGCTTCAGAAAGAGCAATAGCAACAGCTTGTTTTTGCGGTTTTCCGTGAGCAACTTCGGTTTTGATATTGCTAGAGATAGTTTTTTTGGATTTGCCTTTTTTGAGTGGCATAGATACGCTCCTATTTTGAAAAATGAAAATAGCAGTTTACAAGTGTTATGTAAAGTAAATTTTTGAAAAAGGGTTAGACTATGAAATTCCCATTTGGAATATTGCTAGGATGTCTTTTGACAATTGGTTTGCCGTTTTGCGAAGCAAGTGAATATAAACATGAATTGACGGTTTGTGCAATTTTTAAGAATGAGACAAAGTGGCTTCCAGAATGGATAGATTTCCATCTTAAACAAGGTGTAGAGCATTTTTATCTTTATGACAATGAAAGCGATGACCACCCAGAAGTAGTTTTAAAGCCTTATCTAGAAAAAGGACAAGTTGAAATAATCCCATGGAATGACAGATTTGCCACCACTTGGCATTGGAATCAGATTCAACAAAAAGCCTATAGCGATTGCATTGAAAAAATCAGAGACACAAGTAAATGGTGCGCGTTTATAGACATTGATGAGTATTTGTTTTGCCCTGATAAAACATCATTACCTACCAAGCTAAAAGAATATGATGAGTTCGCTGCAGTGGTTGTGAACTGGGTTATGTATGGAACATCCGATATTCAAAAAATCCCCCAAGGTAAGAAAATGACCGATGTTCTGGTCATGCGTCCACCTCTATCCTATTCCAGAAACGTGTATGTGAAAAGTATTGTAAAACCTAAATGCGTTCTTACATGTCCCAATTGTCATATTTTTGCATTCAAAGACCAACGACCTAAATTAAAATGTGTTACAGAAAATAAGGAATCCTGCACTTGGCAATGCACCAAAAAGAACTCTGTAAAGGTATTTCGCATAAACCACTACTACACACGTGATAAGGATTTTTTCGAAAACGTTAAGCTTAAGCAACGTAACTGGAAAAACATTGCTGATCACTTTCAAGATGAGACTAAAGAGCTAAATCAAGAATACGATCCTATACTATCAGAGGCACAATGAGATACTTTTTCGCTTTAATGATTTTTGCATGCTCGGCAGCGCAAGCATGTGAGAAGTGTGACCAAGCGATAAAATTCATTTACGATCAAAACGGTATAATTTGGGATGATTTGTATTCTGGAAATGGCAATTATGAGCTCTATGAGGCCGAATTTGAAACGAAGAAAGGAATGTTGCAAGCATATGATAACGTCTTGAAAATTCTTCAGCCTACGAAATAGACATTTCTCTTTGACTTCTGTTTTTGTAGGAAGGATGTGAAAAAACCATTTGTGCAAAAGCATCATCGTCTGTTGGAATAAATTTTACCCCTGATGCTTTTAGTTTAGGTTCCCATTCTTTTTTTAATCTTTCGAAACATCTTTCATACTTATGCATCAAGATATATTGTAGGCGTCTTTTCATGTCATCTTCGAAAACTTCTTCCATTATGTCATTCTTGATAACGTTCTTTTGTGTTTCAGACAATGTAAACAACTCTTGATCATTAACGGATATTTTCATGGTTAAACCTCTAATAGTCCATATTGATAAGTAACGCCTACAGTACCACTTCCATTAACATCTACAGTCTTTGTAGAGTTGGTAACTGTAATATCGAATGTAGTTGTATCAGCCGCATCCATATCAGCTAAAAGGGATCCTCCTAATGCAGCTACGTTATTTGAGTCTCTTAAGTTAGCTGGATTGACAAACCCCGTACAACGATAAGTCCTGTTTGAAGTTACAATTCTAGTAATTCCAGAAGTATGACCAGCACCGAGTTGTAATAGTTCTACATAGCTTCCTAGGGTATATCTTCCTGTTACAGGAGCTGTGAAAGTGCCTGTACCAGAGTTATAATCGGAGTTTTGATCAAAAACCTCTGTATCGCAAAGGATCGTATACGTTGTATTATCTCCTGTAACATCTGTATCCGCTGCTGAATTGTAAGCTAAAAATGCAGATTGTAAAGGAAAATTAATTTCGCCAGTCGTTGCCACGCTCATCACATTTGTTGTTCCTAATGCTGTAGAGGCAGCGATTACAAATGCATCAGAGGCGCTATTATCTAATCCTAAAGAAAAACTAGTAGCGCCAGTAATTGTGAATGTATGGAATGGATCTCCTGCCGAAGCGCCACCAGTTGTGGTTTGAACTAGAGCCTGGGAGGCTGCGTTAGAGTTGTTAGTATTTGAAACAGTGAGGGTTCTTGTGGCGCCTGCTGTGGCTGATGTAAATGTAAAATCATTAGAAAGAGATGTTGCTAAAGAAGGGACACTGCTTCCATCTGTTAATACAATACTATTAGCCGCTGAGGTAAGGCCACCCACGGTATTATTTGCAGAGGAGTAGAGCAATTGATTAGCTGTCGTAGTAGCAGGATATGTAGCTGTCGTATAAACGTTATTTGTTCCATCGGAACGTAATATTGTGCCAGTTGAACCAGACGCACTAGGATATGTTGGGGTGCTTTCTACATAGTTCGTACCATCAGATTGTAGAACTTTTCCAGAAGTTCCTGCAGATGTAGGAAGAGTTGGCGTACTTGCAATCCAGTTTGTACCATCGCTACGAATGAATTTTCCGCTGGTTGCGCTTGCATTTGGAAATGTTGGTGTAGAAGCTACCCAGTTTGTTCCATCAGCTATGAGAACTTTTCCTGTTCCTGTAGCTGTAGAAGGAAAAGTGGCTGTTGAATATGTGGGATCAGCGCTTGCACCACCGGATTGTAAGACTTGCCCAGCACTTCCTGCTGCTGTTGCTGCAATAGCTGAAGTAGATTGACCAATCAAGACACCATGATTTGTTAAAGTAACTTGACCAGTTCCACCACCTGCAACTACAACTGTTCCAAATGCGGGATCTGCTGCTGCACCTGTTGAAACAACGGCAACGCCAGATGTTGCAGATGGTGCAACACTAGTAATTCCATTGCTAGCAGCACCTACAAGCAGATTATGATTAGTGACTGTAATGCCAGAAAATGTAGCAACACCATCAAATTTCTGTATTCCAGTAGAACCTGCATTGATTGCATTAGCTTGTGCCATGTTTTATCCTTAATGACTATGGAATGCAGAACAAGACATAAGAAACAGAAGAGGAAGAAAAGCTAAAAATCTCATATTTACCTCGGCGTTGTTAACGTTTGATTTAGGTAGAAAAGGTCTACAATAATGCTTCCAGCTGCCACAGTTCCAACGTTTCGTACAAGTGAAAAAAAAGGACTAATTCCTGTTGTAGGTATATTCGTAGCGATACTACCTAAGCTAACTCCATCCATAACAAATGCAACAGAGCTTGCAGCGGCATTAACAGTGATGGTTGCATGATGCCAACCGGTTGTGACTGCTGTAACAGTGCTTGTGGTTGTACGTGTAGATGCGTTAGCGGTCTTTAAATTCCATTGTCCAGTGTTAATGTTGTCGGAATATTCGAAATAGCAACCATTCACTTGATCTGCTGTATCAGTATCTCCTAGACCTAATTGCATAGTATATCTAGGATTTGCGACCGATAAGTTTACAATTTTGAAAACCCAATCAACAACTAAAACACCCCCACCTAAAATAAAAGAATTTTGAGTTGTAAGAGTGGTGTCTCTTAAAAATAAAACTGTAGTAGTTGCAAAGTTTTGGTTTTGTAATAGTCCTGGATGATTATTTTCTGAGGCTTGCAATCCTGACCATAAAATATCACCCTGTTGCCAAGTATAGTTAGCAGTAAGGCCGCCTGATCCATTGCCAGTACCAATAAAATCATCAGAAAGCATTACTGTGCCATTTGGAGCTGCGCCAGAAGCCGATATTGTAGTGTTTCCAGCTACTCCAGAAGCATTTGTAAGAGATATCCCAGAACCTGCCTGGAATGTGCGCCCTGAGAAGACTGAAGTCCCGTCGAATACAACATAACCTGCTGTACCAATATTTAGAGCATTACCTGCGGCCATTTTAAACCTATGCTAAAGTCCATGTTCCCACAGAAGAAACTGCGTAGAAGAATCCATCGGTGGCATCGAAACGAAGTGTTAATGAATCGCCAATTGCAGTAGAAGTTGCAGTTCCTGCAGCAGAAGATATTGCAGAACCGATTCTGATTTTCTGAGCGCCTACAGATTGAATTACTAATGCGTTAGCCGTAGTACAAACATAGATGAATAAATCCCCATCAGCTAGACCTGCTGAAACAGGAAGTGTGCGAGTCACTGCAGCTGTGACAAATTCACCAGTGTTCAATGAGCTTGTAGCACTAGCTCCGACCTGAGAAAAAGGAGGAGACTTAACTGTAAGGGTGCTTCCTGAGCCAGATGTCTTAGAACCACTAAGACCTAAGATGTTCCAGTTGTTTGCTGTTGGACTTAATGCGCCACCACTGTCGCCTGTGATCGTCTTACCAGCACCAGTTGTGCTTAAAGCTACAAAACCTGTAGCAGCCACTGCAAAAGATGATGAATCGAAATTTGATAGACCAACTTTTGTAGAATCAGCCGC
>Ga0068862_100000533_pt1 | contig 39785 bp, 28 predicted proteins | sample KBSSwiS52_FD_66598 | JGI IMG/M metagenome (GOLD analysis project Ga0068862, IMG submission 66598) | Switchgrass rhizosphere microbial communities from Kellogg Biological Station, Michigan, USA - KBS Switchgrass S5-2 | ecosystem: Host-associated > Plants > Roots > Rhizosphere > Soil ...
GCAGCCGGCGGTCGTAGCGGTGTCCGCCGGGGACGTCCTCCGGGTATTGCACGACCTCGTAGACGAAGTCGCCGAGGTGCAGCACGAACGCGAGCTGGTCCTCGGGCGCGGCCCGCTCATCCTCGAAGATCATGCGCCGGTAGGCGTTCTGCGCTCCCTCGCAGACGTTCTGGCAGCTCACGAAGGCGAAGCGCACGGGCCGCGGATCGTCGTCGGAGGGCGCGGTCCGGGTGCGCCCGATCCGGCTGCCCTCCCCGCGCTCGTCCAGGAAGCGATACCAGTACGTGCGAGCCGGCTTCAGCCCGCCCACCAGGACGCGGCAGGTGTGATCGGCGGCCAGGAGGGCGACCGTGGGCGCCGCGACCACCACGTGCTCGAAGTCCGGGTCCTCGGCCACTTCCACGGTCAACGGAACGGCCGGCTCGGATCCCCCCGAGGAGGCGCGCGTCCAGAGCAGGACGCTGTCAGGACCGGGATCGCCCGAGGCGACGCCCTCGGCGAACAGGTCGCGGCGCTCGACCCAGCGCGAGCGCGAGCGCAGGGCCCGAGGCCCGGCGCAGGCCCACGTCGCCCCCATCGCGGCTGCGGCGACGAGGAGCTCCCTGCGTGTCAGACGAGCCATAGTGCTGTTCAGTGTAGCGCAGCTCGCGGAAGACAAAAGGTGTGATTCTTGCAAAAACAAAGCACGGACCAACGACGACCGCGGCCACGCCGCGGTAGGACAAGGGGGTGCGAGATGCGATCGAGAACGCTTCCATTCCTGTTCCTGGGGCTTGCCCTAATTCTCGGCGGCTGTGCGGCCACGGCCCAGACCGGCCAGACCTGCGCCGGGATCGGGAATCTCAAGTGTCCCGCGGGGCAGGCCTGCCAGTTCCCCGCCGGTCAGTGCAACGCGCCCGACCTGGCCGGCACCTGTGTCGCCGTGCCCGCGACCTGCCCCAAACAGGGGCCTCCGATCTGCGGCTGCAACGGGACGACCTACGCCAACGAGTGCGAGCTCCTGAAGGCGGGTGTGCGGCCGGACCGCAAGGGGGACTGCGGACAGAAAGGCGAGGTCCAGGTCTGCAAGACCGACAAGGACTGCGCGTCCAGCCAGTTCTGCGAGTTCAAGGCCGGGACCTGCGGCGAGGAGGGGTCGGGCCGTTGCGCCGAGAAGCCGGAGATCTGCACCCGGGAGTTTAAGCCGGTTTGTGGTTGTGACAACAAGACCTACGGCAACGACTGCGAGCGCCGCGCGGCCGGGGTCTCCCTGAAGTCCGAAGGCGAGTGCCCGGCAGCCCAGTGACGCAGTGGCGGGCCGCCGATCCGACGGGTGGTCGGTAGGCCAGTCGTGCTAGCATTCTCTCGCGAGGAGCTTTCAGCATGACGGCCCATGCCATCACCCTACACCTTCCAGAAACTCTCTACGAGCGTTTCCGGCAGCGCGCGGAGTGGAGCCGCCGCAGCCTCGAAACCGAGCTTCTGGAGGCGGTTGCGTCCGCAGCCCCGGCCGAGGCGGAGCTCTCGCCAGAGGTCATCAGGGGCATCGAGGCCCTCGAAGGGTTGGCTGATGAGGAGCTCTGGCGGCTTGCCAGGAAGGTCATGTCCCGGGAGGCGAGCGAGGAGCTTGAAGCCCTGCATCTCAAGCAGCGGGATGAAGGATTGAGCCAGGACGAAGATACGGCTCGCGCGAGACTCATCCAGGAGTACGAGCAGACGATGTTGATCCGGGCGCAGGCGGCCAGGCTCCTCAAAGACCGCGGGCATGACGTCTCCACGCTCCTGGCCACCCGGTGACCTCCGACTACATCCCAGTCGAGCTGCGTCGGCGCGTGGCAGAGCAGGCGCGCCACCGATGTGGCTACTGCCTGACTCAGGAAGTTGTCATTGGCGGACCGATGGAGCTCGATCATCTGGTTCCACGTTCCCTCGGTGGGCCAACGATAGAGGGCAACCTCTGGCTTGCCTGTTCGCTCTGCAACGACCATAAAAACAATCGTTTCCTCATTGTCGATCCGGAGACCGGCATCAACGTGAGAATCTTCAATCCGCGTCGGCAGGAATGGGCGGAGCACTTCGTATGGTCCGAGGGTGCGACGCGGATCGATGGAACGACCGCGACAGGCCGTGCCACCGTGGCAGCGCTCCACATGAATCGGCCGAGCCTCGTGCTGGCGAGACGACTCTGGGTGGCCGCCGGTTGGCACCCACCGCAGGATTGAGGCCCACTAGCGCTGTGGGCCTACCAGCCCCCGCGCCGCCCGCGCCCAGGCCTCCCGCCCCGCGTCCTCGGCCAGCTTCGCGGACAGCTCGGTACACCAGGTGATGTCGGGGTCCTGAAGGCCGCTCGTTGCGAGCAGCTCGGAGAGGCGGCCGAAGGAGGTCTCCCAGGCTCCCCAGGCGCGGGACTGGGCGGCGCAGGCGAGCAGTCCCGCGTGGACGCAGGCGAGGAGCCCTCCCCAGCCCAGGCCGTCGAGCTGGCGGCGGATCTCTTCCAGCCCCTCCCGCGCCTCTGCGAACCGGCCGCCTCCCAGGTCCACCAGGGCCAGGTTGACGCGCGGGAAGAGCCCGTCCGCGGAGCTCAGCCGTTCCAGGATGCCGAGCGATTGGAGATAGAGGCCGCCGGCCCGCGCCAGGTCGTTCCCCAGGCGCGCGGCCTCACCCAGGCCGTTCAGGCAGCGGGCCACGCCGTACTGGTTGCCCAGCGCTTCGAAACGGTCGCGGGCCTTGCGGTACCAGCTCTCGGCCCCGGCGGCATCCCGGCGCTGGCGGGCCAGGTCGGCCAGCCCGATCAACTGGTCGGCCACGCCGTGATCGTCCCCGATCTCCTCGTAGAGCCTTTCGGAGCGGTCGAAGAGCTCGCGGGCGCGCTCCAGGTCGCCGCGCTGGCGCAGCACGTCGGCCAGGCCCCAGAGGCTCGCGGCCACGCCGTGGGGGGCTTCGGTCGAGAGGCAGCGCTCGTAGAGCTCCACCGCCTGCTTGAGGTTGCCGCGCCGCCGCGCCGCGTCGCCCAGGAGGCGCAGGGCGTCGGAGCGGATGTGGATCCACTCGGCCTCGGTGCCGCCGGTGACGGCGCGGCCCGCCCAGCGGAAGACCTCGTCGAGCTGGCCCTGGTGCAGGTGGATGCGAGCGCGCAGCACCCAGCCGTCTCCCCAGCGCGGATCGCGCCGGCCCGCGCTCAGGTGTTGCAGGACGTCGTCGCGCTGCGCCAGGAGCGACTGCGCCGCCGCGTAGTCGCTGGTCTCCCGGCGCTCGCCCGCGCCGCGCAGGAGGAAGTCGACCGCGGGGGACGGCTGGCCGGCGAGGAGAAGATGGCGGCCGAGGCGCTCCGCGGTCCCCCGCTCGCCTGCCGCGGCCCGGCCGAGGAGCATGGCGGCACAGCCCCGGTTGTACCTCGGCCAGCGGCCGGCCTCGCGCGCCATGCGCTCCAGGCTCTCGCGCAGCATGGGATGGACGAAGCGCCAGCCTTCCTCGGTGCGCACCGCGAGATGGCTCGTCAGGAGCCCCTCCAGGAGCGGCGGCGGCGCCGGGGCGCCGACGGCGCGGCAGGCCGTCTCCCACTCCTTCCGATCCACGTCGGGACCGAGCGCGGCGGCTACTTCCAGGGCCTCGCGGCTGCCGGCGGGAAGGCCGTCGAGCAGCCGGTCGACGCGCGCGGACCAGACCTGGTGGAGGTCGTCCGGGAAAGGGGCCTCCTCTCCGGGGCGCAGCACGAAGCCGGTCTCGCCGATCTCCAGCACGCCGCGCTGGACCCAATCACCCACGAGTTGCACGGCGAAGAGCGGATTGCCGTGGGTGCGCTCCTCGACCTGGGCGGCGAGCTCGCCCGACAGGCCGAGGAGCTGCTGCACCAGGGCGGCGCGCTCGCCCGGGGAGAGCGGCAGTACCTCCAGCGCGCTCGCGCCGGGCAGGGTGAGCAGCTCGTCGATGGCCGCGGACTCCAGGCGGCGCTCCGCCAGCGCCTCGTCGCGCACCGTGGCCAGGATCAGCACGGGGAGGTCGCCGGCCCGCAGCAGGTGGTCGGCGAAGGCGATCGACTCGGCGCTCCAATGGAGGTCGTCGAGGAGGATCAGGACCGGCCGCTGGCGGGCCAGGCGCCGGCAGCGGCGCTCCACGAGGTCGAAGCGCTCGGCCGCGGTCTGCGGATGCGAGGGCCGCGCGGCGTCATCCCCCGCGGTACCTGGAGCCATCGGCGCCATGAGCTCGGCCAGTCCCGCGGCTTCGGCCTCGTCGTCCAGCTTCCAGATCGACAGCAGGCGCCGGGTGCGATCCAGGATCTCCCCCCGGGTGAGGCCGACGCAGCGCAGGTGGCGGGCCATCATCCGCGGCAGACCCTCGGCGGCTCCGGGGCTCGGGCCGTGCGAGGCGCGCAGCACGGTGGCCCCTCCCACCTCGTGCGCCCGCTCCGCGATCCACTCCGCCAGGCGGGTCTTGCCGTTGCCGGCCGCGCCGCGGAGCAGGACGAACCGCACGCGCGGCTCCTGGTGAACCTGGGCGAGCGCCTGCCAGAGCACGTCCCGCTCGGCCCGGCGGCCGACCAGGGGGATCGAGCGCAGGCCGTAAAGGCCGAGCCCCGCGCCCACGAGCTGCATGGACGGCGGCCGGGTGACGGGGTGCTCCCAGGTCCCGGGGAGCGGAGGCGACTCGCGCTCGCACGGCGGCTCGGCATCGGGACCCGGCGGCGGAGGGGGCGCCGCGGGGTGCTCCCGGGCCGCGGGGACGAGCGCCGTGAGCGTCAGGACTTCCGTGGGCGGCTCTTCGGAAGGCCGGTCGGGAATCGACGTCTCCCGCCGGGCCGGCTCGCCCAGCCGCAGCAGGGTCCAGGTGGCATCCGCGGCGCGCACGAAGCGGTGGCCTGCCTCCTTCTGCAGGAGCCGGCGGAGGAACCCTTCGAACCCGCGGGGCACGGGGAACAGCGGCTCGAACGCGGGCGGGTCCTCCTCCAGTTGCAGGCGGACGAGCTGGAGCAGGCCGGGGTCGGTGAACGGCGGCTGGCCGGTGGCGAGCGCCCAGGCCAGGCAGCCGAGGCCGTAGAGGTCGGTCCACGGGCCGTAGTCGCGCCATTCGCCCCGGAGCTGCTCGGGCGCCATGTAGGTCGGCGTGCCGCAGACGAAGTCGGCGGATTCCGGCCCGACCTGCAGCTCGAACGCCTGGGCGAGCCCGAAGTCCGCGAGCTTGAGCCGCGGCTCCACGGCATCGCCGACCGGGGCGAAGAGCAGGACGTTGGAGGGCTTGAGGTCGCGGTGGACCACGCCGCGGGCATGGGCATGGGCGAGCGCGTCGAGCAGGGCGAGGAGGATGCGCCGCAGGCCGGGCCAGTCCCGGATCCTGGGCGCGTGCGAGGCCAGCGTGCCGAGCTCCGACAGCTCCATGGCCAGGCACGGGCTGCCGGCCGGGAGCAGCCCGCGCGACGCCTCCTCGGCCTCCAGGCCCACCTCGCCGTGGTCGAAGACCAGGACGATCCCCGGGTGGTCGAGGCTGGCCACGGACTGCACCTCGTTGCGGAACGAGGCGCGGTACTGCGGATCGCGCGCCCGCTCGCCGGTCATCACCTTGACGGCGACCGGCACCCGCTGGACGGCATGGCAGCCGGTCCAGACCTCGGCCATGCCGCCCCGGCCGATGCGGCGCTCCAGGCGGAAGGGGCCCAGGGGGATGGGCTCGCTACGACTGTCGGACATCAGGCGGCATTGTACGCGGGCGGGGAAGGAAAGGACGAAAAGGACGTCAAGGACCAAAAGGACCTAAAGGACTTAAAGGACAGCCGGATGGAAGACCCCCCTCCCCCGGGACCGGGAGAGGGGGCAGGGGGAAATTACTTGCAGGTCTTGGCGCCGGGCTTGCCCTTGCAGCTACCGGAGCAGCACTGGCTGTTGGTGGTGCAGGCCGCTCCCGCGGGGTTGCAGACGAAGCAGCCCGAGGTGTTCAGCGAGCAGTCGCCGTTGCAGGCGAGGGTGCCGCCGCCGAAGCCCTGGCTCTGGCAGGTCTGGCCGCCGAGGTCGTTGCCGTCGCAGGCCTCGCCCGACTCCTTGATGTTGTTGCCGCAGACCGGCGGCTGGGTCACGCCGCCGCCACCGGTCACCACCAGGCTGAAGACCGCGTCGGCCTGCGGGGTGGAGAGGTAGGCGTCCTGGTTGATCTCGGCCGCGTTGACCTGGACTGTCCAGCTTCCCGCTGCGGGGTTGCTGATGAACACGTTCTCCACCGTGTCCTTGGTGTTCGGGCTGCCGCCCGAGGTGGAGTAGTTGCCGGCCAGCAGGCCGTTGTTGCCGTGGTAGATCGTGCCCGAGGGCGAGGTCACCTTGAGGCTCAGGTCGTTGATCCGGTGGAGCGTCGAGGAGGTCGTGCCCGGCGGGTCGGGGTAGACCATGGTGACCTTGAGCTCGCCGACTCCCGTGCCCACGTTGACGTTGTAGGTGGCGGTGCCGCCGAGCTGGAGCGGCGTGGTCGCATCCACGACCAGGCTGTTGGCGGCGCGCTCGCGGGCGATCTGGGCGCTCGGCCGGCCCCAGCCCTGGTGGGTGCGGGTGAGGTCGCTGGTCGTGCCGCTGAAGGTGTACTGCTGGGCGTTGTTGACGAGGAGCGCCTTGATCGTCGAGGCGTGGGGCTGGCGCTCGAAGACCGTGCTGCCGACCGGGTTGGTGCCCCAGACGTTCTCCGACCACATCTGCACCATGAGGCCGAGCACGCCCGCCACTTCCGGGGTCGCGGCCGAGGTGCCGCCGAAGCCGGTGGTGTAGGTGTTGCCGGTCGTGGTGGTGAAGATGCTGTCGTACCAGTAGTTCACGTCCGGCTTGATGCGGCCGTCCGCGGCGGGTCCGATCGAGGCGCCGGAGCTCCAGGCGTCGTCGCTCGTGGAGAGCGTGTTGAAGTGGCGGATGCCGCCGACGCTGATGATGTTCTTGGCCCAGGCCTGCGGCCGGCTGCTCTGGCTGCCGGCGTTCGACTGCGACTGGGCGATGGCGATGTCCAGCCGCCAGATGATGTCGTCCATCTCGCTGGAGATGCTGGTGTAGGCCGTGGTCAGCGCGTCGCCCCAGGAGTTGCTCTGGAACGAGGCGAAGTAAGGCGAGCCCTTGAGCGCCTGGGTGTGGGCGAAGCGGTCGGTGAGGAAGTCGTAGTCGGCGGCGATGCCCTGGGAGCTGCATACGAGCTGGCCGGTGCCCTGGGCGTTGCCGTCGCCGTCCCGGTTGCCGTTGCCGAACACGATGCCGTAGGTGCTGGTGCCGTGGCTGTCGACCGTGTTCGAGCCGTGCAGCAGGATGCCGTCGAAGTCCATGTGGGTGGCTTCGAAGCCGGCGTCGAGCACCTCGCCGCGCACACCCTGGCCGCAGGTGCCGTAGTTGGTCTCGATGAAGTTGGCGCCTGAATCCTGGCGCACCAGGTCCATGTCGTTCTCCCGCGGCGTCCAGCGATCGATCCACATCACGTCGTCGTGGGCGGCGAGGGAGCGGAGCTGGTCGCGTCCGACCCAGAGCTCGAGGAGGTGGCCGCTGGGCCAGAATCCGGCCACGCGGGCGCCCTCGGCCTCGGCGGCCTGGCGGATGCGCTCCTTGCCCTCGGGACCCCACTCGAACGCCATGACGCGGACGCGCATCTCGGCCGGTCCCTGGGGAGAGGCGAGCCAGGAGCGCAGCTCGGGCTCCAGGCGGTACGCCGGGTGGTAGGGCTCGACGCGCTCGACGATGTCCAGAGAGGAGAGACTGCCGGCGAGCGCCGGGCTCATGCGCACGACGTGCGCGTTGAACGGGAAGAAGCTCAGGACCTCGGCGCCGGCGTCGGCCAGGGCGTCGCGCCACTCGGGCAGGCCGATGGTGCGGAACTGGACGAGGTAGAGCCGGCCGTCGGAGGGCAGGGCGAGCGAGGCGGGCACGGGAGGCACGGGCCGGCCGGGCTCGACGGCGCCGGCGTGGAGGCGCAGCGCGGTCTCTATCGGCCGCGCCTCCAGCCAGGTGGCGCCGCCGTCACGGCTGGCGGAGAACCAGCGGCTCCCTGCCTCTTCCCAGGTGACGAAGGCGGCGCGGCCCGCGGGATCCCAGCCGGTGGGGCCGGGGAGGGCGAGGCCGGGGGCGACGCGCAGCAGAGTACGCCCGGAACCGGCGAGCTCGACGGAGATCTGGTGACCCCCCGCGACCGGCTCGATGCGAAGCGTCGGACGGGGCGGGGGGGCCGCGGCGACCGGTATGGCTAGAGCGACGGCGAAGACCAGCAGGGCAGCGATGGACCGCATTCTTACCTCCTTTGCACGGGGGTGGCAGGACCTGAAGAGAGCGTCCCTACCAATCCAGGTACGCGAGGGAGGGTCGGGCGGGACAGGGAGGGAGGGTTACCAGCCCTTGGGCTGCTCGAGGAGGACCCACTGCTGGCAGATCTCCTCCAGCCGGCTGGGGTCCTGGGCGGAGAGGGCTTCCTGGCTGAAGCGCTCGATCTCGGCAGGGGGAGTGCCCGCGCGACGCAGGCCGTACCGGATCGCGCTCACGAGCGCAAATCGGTTCCGGCTCCTGACGGAGACGCGGACATCGGGATAGAACGGCGAGATAGAAGGCATCATCCCCACCAACATAACGATCGGGAGGCCCGATCTGTTTCAACCTCCCCTATTATCCCTCTATACGGCCGGGTATGGAGCGCCGTCGTTGACAAAGCCCGTGAAGAGTCCTACCGTTGCCTGGGAGCGCACGACACCTATGAACGTCTCTTTAAGTCCGGATCTGGAGCGGCTCGTTCATGAGCGGGTTGCGACAGGACAGTACAGGTCGGCCGTGGACGTGATCCGGGAAGCCCTCCGGTTGCTCAAGGAAAGGGACGTGGCGTTCAAAGAGCTTCAGCGGGACATCGCCGCAGGCCTGGAGCAACTGGACCGTGGAGAGGCGGGTGTCCTCGACATCGCCGCCATCAAGGCCAAAGCCCGGCAGCAAATGGGCTGACGCGGGGATACGGGCGTGGCGAGCGTGCGCCGGTCGGCTCTGGCCGAACGGGATCTCCTGGAAATCTGGTCTTTCATTGCCAAGGACAACCCGAGCGCGGCGGACCGCTTCCTCGACCTGATCGGGGAGAAGTGCGACATGCTTGCCGCTTCACCTGAAATGGGACGCCGGCGCGAGGAGCTCGCGCCGTCTCTGCGAAGCTTTCCGGTTGGTCGGTATGTCATCTTCTACCGCCCTGGCGAGCGAGGCATCCAGGTCGTCCGGATCCTGAGCGCCTACCGGGACATTGCAGCATGGTTCGGGCCCCCTTGACGTAAACTCGACAAGAACTTCCTCAACTCCCACCGCGTAGAAGGGGACATATGATCCGCGTCGACGGCCTGGTCAAGCGGTTCGGAGACATCCACGCGGTCGACGGCGTGTCCTTCGCGTGCAAGGCGGGGGAGATCTACGGCCTTCTCGGGCCGAACGGCGCGGGCAAGACCACCATCTTCTCCATGCTGGCCGGCCTCCTGGCCCCGGACTCCGGGCGCGTCACCGTGGATGGCGTGGACCTCGCCTCCGATCCCCTGGGGGTCAAGCGCGGGCTCGGCGTCGTCCCCCAGGAGGTGGCGGTCTACGAGGAGCTGACCGCGCGCGAGAACCTCGGCCTCTGGGGCGGGCTCTACGGCCTGTCCGGCGCGGAGCTCGCCGCCGCCGTGGACCGCGCACTGGACGAGGTGGGGCTCGCCGGCCGGTCCCGGGAGCCGGTGCAGCGCTTCTCCGGCGGCATGAAGCGCCGGCTCAACCTGAGCCTCGGCCTCATCCACCGCCCCAAGGCGGTCCTCCTCGACGAGCCCACCGTGGGCATCGACCCTCAGGCGCGGGCCAACATTCTGGAGGTCGTGCGCAAGACCGCGGACGCCGGCGCCGCCATTGTCTACACCACCCACTACCTGGAGGAGGCCGAGCGGCTCTGCGACCGCATCGGCATCATCGACCACGGCAAGCTCCTGGCCGAGGGGACGCTCGCCGAGCTGAAGGCGCTGGTGGCCGAGGAGGAGGTCGTCACCCTCTTCGGCGGCTTCGATCCGGCCGTGGCCCGCGCCGAGGTGGAGCGCCTGCCCGGTGTGAAGGTGCTCGTGGCGGAGGGCGGGAAGCTGGCCTTCTCCTCCGGAGGCAAGGGGGCCGCCGGTCTTCTGGGCGAGATCTTCGGCCGGGGGCTGGCCGTGGACCGGGTCTCGATCGAGCCGCCGAGCCTGAACGGCCTGTTCCTCAAGCTGACCGGACGGGAGCTGCGGGATTGAGCGCCCGGCAGGTCCTCCTGCTGGTCCGTAAGGATTTGCGGCGGCGGCTGCGCTCCCCCCTGTCCACGATCCTGGTGCTGGTGTTCCCCCTGGTCCTGGCCGGCATCCTCGCCATGGCCTTCGGCGCCGGGGAGACCAAGGCGCCCAAGGTCCGCCTGCTGATCGACGACCGGGACGGCGGCCTCGTCGGCTCGCTCGTGGCCCAGGCGTTCACCCGACCCGAGGCCGCGCAATACTTCGAAGTCGAGAAGGCGGGTCCTGACGCGTTGGAGAGGCTGGAGAAGGGCGAGTTTTCCGCCCTGCTGCGCCTGCCCCTGGGCCTCACCGACGGCGTCCTCGAAGGCCGCGCCATGGAGCTGGTGCTGGTGCGCAACCCGGCGCAGTCGATCCTCCCCGAGGTGGCCGAGCAGATCACGCAGGTGCTGGCCGATGGCCTGTCCGCGGCCTCGTATTCGCTGCGGGGACCCCTGGACGAGCTGCGGCCTCTCCTGAACGCCGGCAAGGGTCCCTCCGATCCGTCCGTGGCCGCGGCCGCCGTGACGGTCAACCGGTGGATCACCCGGTCCGGCAAGTACGTCTTCCCGCCGGCGATCACCCTGAAGCCGGTCCAGTTGGAGAAATCCGGCGCGGAGACCGCGGGCTCTTCCACCGGGAGTGGAGGGGTCTCGGTCTTCCTCTTCGTCCTGCCGGGCCTGGCCGTGTTCTCGCTCTTCACGCTGGGCGACATGGTGATGCGGGACCTGCTCGGCGAGGGCACGCGCGGCACGCTGCGCCGCGTGCTGGCCGGGCCGGTGACGCCCGGCACCGTGGTGGCGGCCAAGGCGGCCACGGCCGCGGCCGTGGCGGTCGTCGGGCTGCTCGTCCTGGCGGCGATCGCCGGTCTCGTGGCCCGCCACGGCGTGGACCTCGCCGGCTTCGCCCTGCTCTCCCTGGCGCTGGTCGCGGCCGTGACCGGCCTCGCCTCCACGATCTACGGGCTGGCGCGCAACGAGCGCCAGGGCTCGACGATCGGCAGCGTCCTCTACATGATCCTCGCCTTCGCGGGCGGCAGCTTCCTCCCCCTGGACAGCCTCCCCCCGGCGATGCGGGCGGTCTCTCCGGCTTCGCTCTTCTACTGGGGAACCCGGGGATACCAGGTGCTGCTGGTTCAGGGGGGCGGGCTGGGGGATGTCCTGCTCCACACGGGCATCCTGGCCGGCTCGGGGGCGGCGCTCCTGGCCGTGGGCGGGATGCTCCTGCGCCGCCGTGTGCTGCGGGGGGAGGCGTGAGCGGCTTGCGCCAAGTGGGTCTGCTGGCGCTCAACGACCTGCGCCTCACCTGGCGCAACAAGGCCGCGTTCATCTGGATGCTCGCCCTGCCGGTCGCCTTCATGTGGCTCTTCGGGCAGATGGGCGGCGGCTCGCAGGGGCCGCCCAAGGTCACCCTGGGGGTCGAGGACCGCGACGGCCAGTGGCTCTCTCGCGCCCTGATCGCGGAGCTGAAGGACGAGCAGATCGAGCTGCAGGAGGTGAAGCGGGGCCAGGAGCTGCCGCGGCGCACCCTGATCATCCCGGCCGGGTTCACGGCCGGAGCGCTGGCCGCGAAGCCGCAGGAGCTGCGGCTGGAGAGCCAGCCCGGCGCGGATCAGGAATTCTCCCTGGCCGCCCAGGTGACCACGGTGCGCGCGATCGTGCGCGTCCTGGGCCGGCTGACCGAGCTGGCGGAGGCTCCGCGGCCGGAGGCCTATGAGGCTCTGGCCCGCCGGCCGCCGCTGGTGCGGGTGAAGGTCTCGACGGCGGGCAAGGGGCGGGCGGTGCCCACCGGGTTCGCCCAGAGCGTGCCCGGCACGCTGACCTTCTTCGTGCTGATGATGACCACGATCTACGGCGCGGTCTTCCTGACTCTGGAAAAGCGCCAGGGGATGATCCGCCGCCAGGCCATGCTCCCCCTGGGCCGCGGCCGGATCTTCGCGGGCAAGCTGGCGGGCCGGATGCTCATGGCGGGGGCGCAGATCGCGATCTATCTCCTGGCCGGCCGCCTGCTCTTCGGAGTTTCCTTCGGCGACTCGCCCGGCGGCCTGCTGCTGGTTCTCTTCGCCTATGCCGCGGCGTCGTCGGGGCTGTCGCTCCTCCTGGGCGCGGTGCTGAGCACGCCGGAGCAGGCCTCGACCGTGGGGTGGATCGTGGGCATGGTGCTCGGCGCGCTGGGCGGCTGCTGGTGGCCGAGCGAGGTGATGCCGCGCTGGCTGTGGAGCGCGGCGCATGTGCTGCCGACCGCCTGGGCCATGGATGCGTTCCACTCGCTGATCTCGTTCGGCCGCGGGATCGAAGCGGTGCTCCTCCCGGCGGCCGCGCTCCTGGGCTTCGCCGTGCTCTTCTCGGTGCTCGGGGCGCGCTTCCTGCGCTGGTCCTGAGCGGCTAAGATCAGCCTGTCACTCCACTTTCAGCTCGCTCCTCTGGAGGTCCGGGCATGGAATGCGTCGGCTGGCTCATCCTGGGGCTCATCGTGGCGGTCTTCGTGGCGGCTCTCTGGATCGTCAGCCGCCGGAGCCGCTTCGAGGTCCTGGAGGTGGCCGTCAAGGCCCAGGAGAACCGGAACGCCGAGCTGGCGCTGCGCCTGGACCGGCTGACCCGCGAGCTGGATCTTCTGCGCAAGTCGGTGGCCGGGCCGGCGCCGGAGCCCAAACCGGAGCCCAAACCGGAGCCGATACCGGAACCGATACCGCCTCCTGCCAGGGTTGTGGTCGCTCCACCGCCCGTGCCCCTCACCCCCGTCCCCTCTCCCATCGCACACCCATCCCCCGGGAGAGGGGCGCCCCCACCCTCTCCTGAAGCCAGTTCCCCCCTCTCCCGGGCGGGTGGGAGTGCGATGGGAGAGGGGGGTAAGGGGGGTGAGGGGCCGAAGCCGGCGATCGACTGGGAGAACCTGGTGGGCGTGCGGCTGTTCTCGTGGATGGCCGGCATCCTGCTCGCCATCGCCGCCGTCCTCTTTCTGCGCTACTCGATCCAGCACGGCTGGCTCGGCGCTCCCATCCGCATGGCGATCGGCATCCTGACCGGGGCCGGGCTCCTGGTCGTCTGCGAGCTCAAGGCGGCGCGGCGCTACCCGGTGACCGCGAACGCTCTCGACGCCGCCGGCATCGCGATCCTGTTCTCGACGATCTTCGCCTCCCATGCCCTCTGGAACCTCCTCGGCGCCACGCCGGCCTTCCTGCTGATGGCCTTGGTGGCGGCCGTGGCCGTGGGCCTGGCGATCCGGCGCGACTCGCCGTTCATCGCCCTGCTGGGCTTGGTCGGCGGCTTCGCCACGCCCGCATTGCTGTCCACGGCCGAGGACCGTCCCATCGCCCTGTTCGGCTACCTGCTGCTGCTCAACGCGGGCCTCGCCTGGGTCTCCCTCCATCGCCGCTGGACGGTCCTGATCCGTCTCGCGCTGGCCTTCACCCTCCTCTATCAATGGCACTGGGTCCTGCGCTATCTCGACCCGGGGCGCATCCCCCTGGCGCTGGGCATCTTCCTGGTCTTTCCGGTGCTTTACCTGCTCGTGCCGGTCCTGGCCAAAGGAAAGGACGATGCGGGTTTCCGGCAGGTGGCGGCGCTCGGCGCCGGGCTGCCGCTGCTGTTCGCCGTCTACCTGGCGGCGGCCCCGGGCTTCGGCGCCCACTACGGTCTGCTCTTCGGCTTCCTGCTGCTGCTCGGCGCCGGGCTCGCCGCCTTCAGCGCGGTGCGCGGGCCGGCTCTCCTGCACGCGGCGGGTGCCGCGGCCACGGTCGCCGTCTGGTTGCTCTGGCTCCTCAGGTCGTATCGCCCGGCGGCCTGGCCGGAGGTGCTGGCGTTCCTGTCGGCGGAGGTGCTCCTCTACCTGGCGGCGCCCTGGGTGTCGCGGCGGCTCGGCGGCAGGCTCTCGCCGGGCGACGGGACCTTCGCCGCGCCTCTGCTGCTAAGCGCGTTTCCGGCCTTGATCGTCCTGGAACCGGCCGCGGCACCGCCGGGCCTGACGTTCGGCGTTCTCTTTCTTTTGCTGCTGGCCTCGGCCGCGTTCGCCCTGATCTACGAGTCGGGCTGGATCCACTTCGGCGCGGCCTTCTTCGCCGTGGCCGCGGAGGCCCTCTGGTCGGGACGGCATCTGACCCCGGAGCGGCTGCTCCCGGGCCTGGCGCTGTACGCGGTGTTCGGTCTCTTCTATCTCGGGGTGCCCATGGCGGCGCGCCGGCTGGGCCGGCGCCTGCGGCCGGAGGGGGCGAGCTCCGTGCTGCTCCTGGCCGGGCTGGCGCTGCTCGCCTTCCTCTCCCTCGAACGGGTGGCCCCTTCCTCGATCTGGGGCCTGGCCCTGCTGCTCACGCTGCTCAACGCCGGTCTCTTCCTGGAGGCGCGGGAGGAGCGCCGGCCGGCCCTGGCGCTCGCGGGCGTCCTGCTCTCCTGGCTCCTGATCGGGCTCTGGTGGGCGACGGTCCCGCTCGACGGCCAGGTGGTCCCGGCTCTGCTGCTTGTGGCCCTCTTCTCGCTGGTCGCCCTCGTGGGGAATGCCTGGACGGCCCGGGGAACAGCTCGGGGAGATGAAGGGATGGAGGAGGCCCGCGGCGTCTACCTGGCGCTCCTGGGACACGTCTTCGTGCTCTTCGTGGCGACGCAGTCGAACCTGTCCCTGCCGCCCTGGCCGGTGTTCGGGGTGTTGGCGCTGCTCGTCCTCGCGGCCGGCGTGGCCGCGCTCGTGCTGCGGCGGGGCGGCGTGCAGGTGGCCTCCCTGGTCCTGGCCCACCTGGTCGTCCTCATCTGGATGGTCGTGGCGGAGCGCGCGCCCTGGCCGGCCGTGGCGCTCGTGGCCGAGGCGGTCCTGGCGGCGTTCGGAGTGGCATGGATCTGGATGGCCCATCGGCGCGAGCCGGAGACCGGAGAGCTCACCCGGACCTGCGCCAGGGGCGCGGTGGCCGGGCTCGTCGCGGCCCAGATCGTCGCCACGGTTGCCGGTCTCGCGGATGCTCCGCCGGGGATCGCCCTGGCGCTGCCCATCCAGGCCGGGCTCCTCGTCGCCCTGCTGGCGGTCGCGTGGCGATTCGACTGGCCTGGGCTGGCGCCGGCTTCGGTGGCCACGTCGTTCCTCGCGGTCGCCGGCTTCTGGAGCCAGACCGGCCCCTACTGGGACCACCTCGCCCTCGCCACCGTGATCCTCCTGATCTATCTCGCGTACCCGCTGGCCCTCGGCCGGCGGGCGCGTCCGCTGCGGCAGCCGTGGCTGGCCGCGGTGCTGGCGAGCGCCGCGTACTTCTTCCTGGCGCGCCTGAACCTGGAGGAGCTCGGTTTCGGCAGCGTGATCGGCCTGCTGCCGCTGCTCCAGGCCGGGGCGCTCGCGTTCCTGCTGCGGCAGCTCCTGGAGCTGGAACCTCCGGGGGAGCGCGACCTCGGCCGTGTCGCGCTGGTCGCGGGCGCGGTGCTGGCGTTCGTGACCGTGGCGATTCCGCTGCAACTGGAAAAGCAGTGGATCACGATCGGCTGGGCGCTGCTCGCCGCGGCCCTGGCCTGGCTCTACGGCCGCATCCCGCACCGGGGCCTGCTGCTGTGGACTGGGGCGCTCGCCGCCGTGGTGTTCGTGCGGCTGTCGCTCAACCCGGCGGTGCTCACCTACCATCCGCGGGCGGCGGTACCGGTCTGGAACTGGTATCTCTACACCTACCTGGTCGCCGCCACGGCGCTCCTCGCCGGGGCCTGGCTGCTGCGCCGCAGGGAAGACCGCCTGGCCGCGGGGTTGCCGCGGCTCTCGACGCTCCTCTCCGCCGCGGGCGGCGTGCTCCTGTTCCTGCTGCTCAACATCGAGATCGCGGACTTCTTCTCGACCGGCCCGACGCTCACCTTCAGCTTCCTCTCCGGGCGGGCGACCCTGGCGGAGGGGTTGACCTACACCCTCGGCTGGGGGATCTTCGCGCTGGCGCTGCTCGTGACCGGCATCGCGGCAGGGAGCCGCGGCACGCGGATCGCGGCGATCGCGCTCCTGGTGCTCACCGTGCTCAAGGGCTTTCTCCTCGACTCCTCCGCGCTCAGCGGCCTGTACCGCGTCGCCAGCTACCTGGTGCTGGCGATGTGCCTGCTGGCGGTGGCGGTGCTCATCCAGAAGTTCGTCTTGGCCCGGACCGCGGAGCCGGGAGAGTGAGGAAGTCTGCACTCCTCGTCCTCCTGGCTCTTCCTCTCGCGGCCCAGAGCCCGGACGCCGGCCGGGCCGGCGCTCCCCTGGCCGTCGAGGAGTTCCGCTACGCGCGGGAGATCCTTCAGCGCGAGCCCGGCCTGGCGACCCTCACGCTCGACGATTCGGCGCTCGCCCACAGCCATCTCGGAGACCTGCGGATCGCGGACTCCAGGGGCCGGCAGATCCCATACCTCCGCGAGCGCAGCCCGGACCCGCTGATCGTCGAGCTCCCCGCGCCCGAGAGGGTGGAGGATGAAACGCGCTCCCACTACCGTCTGACGATGCCCCACCCGCGCCTGCCCGAGGCGCGCCTGATCGTGGACACGACCGCCGGAGTCTTCGAGCGGAGCGTCCACCTGGAAGGACCGCTCTCCCGCCGCGGCCGGCCGGAGTGGATCGGCGCGGCCCGCACCTGGCGGCACACGGAGCCCGGACCCGCGCCGCCGCTGACCCTGGAAGTCCCGGACCATGCCGGGAAGACCATCGACCTGGTCCTCGACGAAGGGGACAATGCGCCGCTGCCGCTGGGCCGGATGCGGCTCCACCTGGAGACCTGGACGCTGCGCTTCTTCCATCCGGGCGGGCGCGGCGTCCGGCTCCTGTACGGACGGGACCGCCTGGGGGAGCCGCGCTACGACCTCTCCCTGATCGCCGCGCAGCTCGATCCATCCCGGGCCCGGGAGGTCACGCTCGCTCCCGAGCCGCCCGCGGACCGGGTGAACGATCCCGCCCGCGTGCCCCGCGGCCTGTTCTGGGGCGCGCTCGTCGGCGCCGTGGCCGTGCTGCTCCTGGTGCTGGCGCGGCTGGTGAGGGGAGAAGGAACGGGGTGAGCGATCGCAAGGGTAGGTGTTAGGATCGTACCGGATGATCACGCAGCTCCAGATCAAGAATTTCAAGTCCTGGCGCGATACCGGCGACCTCCGGTTCGCCCCGCTGACGGGTCTTTTCGGCGGCAACAGCTCGGGGAAGACCAGCATCCTGCAACTCCTCCTCATGCTGAAGCAGACGGTCGAGTCGCCGGACCGGAAGCAGGTCCTCAATCTGGGGGATGACCGGAGCCTCGTCTCTCTGGGCACGTTCCGCGACGTCATCTTCGGGCATAGATCTGCCGCTCAACTCTTCTGGCACCTGGAGTGGCAACTCGGCCAGGACCTTCAGATTGCCGATCCCGAGAGACAGGGGAGCACGCTCTTATCCAGCCGGGAAATGACCTTCGACGCCTTCGTATCTGAGCAGGACGAAGAGGGTCTGCTGGCCGTTGATTACTTCGCTTACGGACTGCGCGATGCGCTCCTCGCCATGCAGCGCCAAGCGCAGAGGTCGGCCAAGTACGACCTGTTGGTTTTGGGCGAGGACAGGTTCAAGCTCCGCCGCACAAAAGGAAGAGAGGGGGACCTGCCGGCTCCGGTCAAGTGCTATGGCTTCCCCGACCAGGTAAAAGCCTACTACCAGAATGCCGGCTTTCTCTCTGATCTCGAGCTAGCGTTTGAGCAGCTCTTCTCTGGAGTTTTCTATCTGGGACCGTTGAGGGAGTATCCCAAGCGACAGTACACCTGGGCCGGAACTCTGCCCTCGGACGTGGGGTACCGGGGTGAGAAGGCCGTAGAGGCCATCCTGGCTTCGCGCCAGCGTGGAGAAAAGATCTCTCGCGGCAGAGGCCACAAGAAGCTGACTCTTGAGCAGTATGTCGCCCAATGGCTCCAGGACCTCGGGCTCATCCATGACTTCACCGTGAGCCCCGTCACAAAAGGAAGCAACCTTTACCAGGTGAAGGTGAGGAGGACGCCCGGCGCCGCCGATGTCCTCATCACCGATGTGGGCTTCGGTGTCTCCCAACTGCTGCCGGTCCTGGTCCTCTGCTACTACGCCCCGGAAGGATCAACGCTCATCCTGGAGCAGCCGGAGATCCATCTCCATCCGTCCGTGCAGGCCGGGCTCGCGGACGTGTTCATCGACGCGATCCGCACGCGCAACGTCCAGATCGTTCTGGAAAGCCACAGCGAATACCTAGTCAAGCGGCTCCAGCGGAGGATCGCCGAGGACGAAATCACCAATGACGACGTGGCGCTCTACTTCTGCTCGATGGCCGGGGACGAATCGATCATCGAGCCGCTGGACGTCGATCAGGACGGCAACATCCGGAACTGGCCGACCGACTTCTTCGGCGATGAGATGGGAGACATCGCCGCCCGCACGCGCGCGGCGATGAATCGCAAGAGGCTGGCCGGTTGAGCTCGCTGATCGTGGATACGAACGTTGGTGTCGTCGCCAACGAGCAGGCTCCTCATGCCTCGCCGGATTGTGTGATCGCCTGCGTCGATGCTCTGGAGCAGATCACTGCGGGGAGGGCTCGGCTCGTGCTGGATGACGGCTGGGAGATCCTGAACGAGTACCTGCGGTACATGTCTTCATCCGGCCAGCCCGGCCCCGGCGATGCTTTTGTCAAGTGGGCCTTGAACAACCTGGCGAATCCTGCCCGTTGCGAGCGCGTGCCGCTCGATCTGGGAGTTTTTCCCAACGATCCCGACCTCGCAGCATTCGACCCCGCTGATCGGAAATTCGTGGCGTTGGCCCTCGCGAGCGATTCCCGTCCTCCCGTAGCCAATGCCGTGGACTCCGACTGGTGGCATTTCCGTGAAGCCCTCCGGCATGCCGGCGTCGAGGTGATCTTCTTGTGCCCGGATCGAGTGGCTGCGTGGGAACAACGACCGCGGAGACGACGAAAGGCATGAGCGAGATCCACGAATCGCGCGAGCGTCAGCGGCTGTACGTGCCCACCCGGTCGGCGTCTCCGGCCGATCCCTGGCGCCCCCAGGGGCAGGGGCCGGACTACACGCCGGCGCCGCGCCACGCCCTGCCCGCCCGCGCGGCCGTCGTGGTCCTGATCGTCGCGCTCAACTTCCTTCTGCCCCTGGCCTCGCCCGGCCTCGAGATCGGCATCCTGCTCGTGGACATGATCGGGCTTCTGGTCGTCTTCGACACCCTCAACAAGCTCTGGTACGGCTTCCGGAATCGCAGGCCACTGCTGCGTTGGATCACCTTTCCCGCCCACACAGGCGGCCGGCTGGAGGCGGTGCTGATGGCCCGGCCCTCCCCGGAGGTGGTGGGGCCGGTCCTGGCGGTCCTGCGCTGTGTCCGCGACGAGCTGGTGGAGGGGGAGGGCCGGGTGCCGATGGTGATCTACTCCCAGACCGCCGAATTCCCCATCCCCGGGGTGCGCCTCCGGGAGGTCACCCTGACCTTCGACATCCCCTCCGATCTCCCGGGCACGGAGATGGAGCGAGAAGACGCGGTCTACTGGCAGATCGCCGTGCGCATCCCCGTGTTCGGTCCGGACCAGGAGCTCGTCTACCTGGCGCCGGTCTACGCCGAGGCGCGAACGGCGTTATAGTCATCCCGATCCCATGCCCGAGACCGCGACCACCCTCGTTGCCGTCACCGTGTTCCCCGACCGGGCGCGCGTGACGCGCCGCGGGCGGATCTCGCTCGCGCCGGGCGAGCACCGGCTGGCCGTCTCCGGATTGCCCATGGCTCTCCAGCCCGACAGCCTGCGCGCCTCCGGCCGCGGCACGGCGAAGGCGAAGATGCTGGGCTTGAGCGCCCGGATCGAGAACTACCTGGACACGCCGGCCGGCGCCGCCCGCGAGCTGGAGGCGAAGATCCAGGCCGCCGAGGACGCCGACGCCGACCTGGGGGTCCGCGCCACGGTGCTGGAAAAGGAGCAGGGAGCCCTGGACGGGCTGGCCGCCCAGAGCGAGGTCTTCGCGCGCGGGCTCGCTCTGCGCAACCGCTCGACCGCCGACCAGGGCGCGGTCTACGACTTCATCACCGGGCGCGGGAGCGCGCTGCAGGCCGAGCTCCTGGCCCTCGCCCGCCAGCGCCGGGACCTGGCCAAGGAGCTCGACCGGCTCCGGCGCGAGCTGCAGCAGCTCCAGGCCGCGCGCCCGCGCCAGCGCTACGTGGCCACGGTCGAGGTGGACGTGATCTCCGCCGGCGAGCTGGAGATCGAGCTGACCTACGTCGTCCATCCGGCCCGCTGGCAGCCGCTCTACGACCTGCGGCTCCAGGAGGCCGACCTGGAGATCACCTACCTCGCCGAGGTGTCGCAGAGCACCGGGGAGGACTGGGAGAGCGTGGAGCTGACCCTGTCCACCGCGCGGCCCGCGCTGGCGCTGGTCATCCCCGAGCTGGACCCCTGGTACGTCGCGCCGCAGCCGCCTCCCGCGCCTGTGGCTGCGGCGGCTTCGGCCGCAGGAGGGATCATGTTGTCGGAGATGCGCAGGGCGCCCAAGATGGCCCAGGCCCCCGCAGCAGCGTTCGAGATGGAAGAGGAGCTCGACCTGGAGATGCCGTCGGCCGACGTGTCGGAATCGGGCGCGGCTCTGACCTACCGCATCCCGGGGCGCGCGGACGTGCCCGGCGACGGCACCGCACGGAAGGTCACGGTGGCGGGCTTCCATCTCCGCCCCGAGCTGGATGCCGTGACCGCGCCCCGCCGCGAGCCGGTGTGCTACCGCCGCGCCCGGGTCTGCAACGAGAGCCCGTACACGCTCCTGCCCGGCAGGGCCCAGCTCTTCGAAGGCGAGGACTACCTGGGAGCCACGCAGATCAAGCTCACGGCCCCGGGCCAGGAGATCGAGCTCGCCCTCGGAGCCGACGAGCGGCTGCGGGTGGAGCGCAAGCTCGCCGCCCGCGAGGTGGACAAGACCTTCCTCGGCGACCGCCGCCGCATCCGCTACGCCTACATCATCGAGGTCGAGAACCTGCGCGATGCCCCGCAGACGGTCCTCGTCCGCGATCAGCTCCCGGTCTCCCGGCACGAGCAGATCAAGGTCCGTCTCGACTCGGCCGAGCCGAAGCCGGACAAGCACACCGACCTCAACCAGCTCGAGTGGAAGCTAATCCTCGATCCGCGGGCAAAGCAGACCGTCCGCTTCGCGTTCAGCGTGGAAGCCCCGCGGGCGATGGACGTGGTGGGGTTGACGTAAAGGACACCAAGGACCCCAGGGACATCAAGGACAACAAGGACGTGAGAGGCTTTCCTCGTCCTTGGCGTCCTTGGCGTCCTTCCCTTGCCTACCGGATGCCCTGCACCAGCCGGCGCGTGTTCGGCGCCTGCTTGACGTCCGGCACCGTGAGGGGCCGGATGCCCGCGATCTGCTCCACCACGTGCTCGGCGGACATCATGGCCCCCTCCTGCCAGCCGGGCAGGGTGGAAACCTGGTCGCCGACGACGTGGAAGCGGCCGTCCGGCGCCAGCAGGCGCTCGTAATACTCGTCGTCCTCGGGCTTCCAGTCCGCCCAGCCGCCGCGCTGGAAAGGCACGTTCTGCCAGGCGATGGAGAGCCCGAGGTCCTCGGGCACGATCGCGGGATCGCCGATCTCGGGGTGGAGGCGCGCACCCTGCTCGCGCGCCAGGCGGAGCCGGTCCGCGAGCTTCATCCGGCCCAGAGCCAGGGCGTGGTTCGAGTAGTTGTAGGCCCCGGTCAGCGTGCCGTTCGCCGTGAAGTAGCCGTTGGAGGGGTACCACATCTGGGTGATGGTGTCGTCGACGTAGCTGATGCCGCCGTAGATCTGGGACTCGTCCGACTCCCAGAAGCGCCGGTTGGCCTGCCAGCCCACCTTGCAGGTGGGCGCGAACTTGCCATGGTCCACCGCGTCCTTGAAGCCGGACGAGAAGTTGGCGGGGATCCCCTGCAGCAGCGGCAGCGGGATGTTGCTCAGGCACCAGTCGGCGCGGGCGCTGCAATGCTGGCCGCTGAAGCGGTCCACGTAGTCGACCTCGACGCCGCCGTCCGAGATGCGGATCGCCCTCGCCTCCGAGCGGTAGGAGATGAGATGCCCGATCTGGCGCTTGAAGCCCTCCACGATCTGGTCCATCCCGCCGACCGGCTGGAACAGCGTGGGCTGCCACTCGAACTCCAGCGGCTGGTAGAAGGAGGCGTCGCCCGTGATGTCCCAGAACCGGGACTGGAGCAGCGTCTTCAGCGGGATCGGCTTGCCGGCCGTGCAGGCCTCGTAGATGGTGAGCGTCTCGCAGCCGGCGCGGGTCGAGCCGCAGTATTCGTAGCCCCCGGGCCGGCCGCAGGCCGGGTCCTTCTCGTAGCACTCCGAGCCCGTGGCGTCGAGGTCGCCGAAGACGTGGAGGAGCTCCAGGAGATCCTTCCTCTCCGCCGGCGTCAGCTCCTTGTCGAGGCTGCCCCTGCACACCTGCTTGGCGAGGAGCTCCGAGATGTAGCCCTGGGCGTCGGTCTCCAGGCGGCGCCGGAGCATGGCCTTGCCGCCGAACGCGTCCTGCGACTGGAACAGGTTGGCGGTCGTGGACATGACGTAGATCTCGAGCGGCACTCCGAGCTCGTGGCAGTAGTGCAGCACCCGGCGGTGGTGGTAGGGGAGCCGGCCGGGGCCCATGTTGAGGTAGAGCCCGTCGTCGAACTTGCAGTGCTGCTGGGTGACGCCGTTCTCGGGGCTCTGCTCGGTGACCGTCGTGCCCCGGCGGGCGGTGAGGCTGCGCCCTCCGGCCCGGTCCTGGGCTTCCAGGATCAGGCACTCGTAGCCGGCTTTCGTCAGCTCGTAGGCCGCCGTGAGCCCGCCGATGCCGGCGCCGAGGATCAGCACCTTCCGGCCCCGGCCGGAGCCCTTCTCCAGCTTCGGCGGTCCGGCCCAGGCCTCGGGCATCCGCATCCAGCCGAGGGCCGTCATGGTCTCGTGGACCGCGGCCGCGCCCCCGACCCGTCCCACGAGCGAAAGAAAGCTCCGTCGCGTCCAGCCTCCGCTCGAATCGGTCATCTCTGCCTCCCCAGAAAAATCGCTTCTGGGAGGGAAGTGGGACGAGCCGCGGCCCCGTTGCACCGCGGCGTATTGACGGCCTTTTGCGCGGGCCATAGGCTCTCGCCACCAGTCCGGTTCCCTGGGGGGCACTTGGCATGCAGCGCTGTTTCCTCCTCCTGTCCGTCGCCCTGGCGGCCGTCGCGTGCGGTCGCGAGACGGCACGGCCGCTCACCATCGGCCTCTCGCTCGACACCCTGCGCGAGGAGCGCTGGCAGCGCGACCGCGACCTGTTCGTCGCCCGTTGCGAGGAGCTGGGCGCGCGCGTCCTGGTGCAGGCCGCCAACAACAACGAGGTGGTGCAGAACGCCCAGGCCGAAAACCTCCTGACCCAGGGAGTCGACGTGCTGGTCGTGGCCCCCCACAACAGCAAGACGGCGGCGACGATCGTCGAATCGGCGCACCGGGCCGGAGTGCCCGTCATCGCCTACGACCGCCTGATCAACGACTCGGACGTCGACCTCTACATCTCCTTCGACAACGAACGGGTCGGCGAGCTGCAGGCGGGCTACGCGGTCGAGCGCGTGCCGCGCGGACGCTACGTGGTGATCGGCGGCTCGCCCGCCGACAACAACGCGCTGCTCTTCCACAAGGGCCAGATGAACGTGCTCCAGCCTTTCGTCGACCGGCGCGAGATCGAGATCCTTACCGACCAGTACGCGGCCGACTGGCAGCCGGTCGCGGCCCTGAAGATCATGGAAAACGCGCTCACCCGCCACGACAACCGCATCGACGCCGTCGTGGCCGCGAACGACGGCCTCGCGGGCGGCGCGATCCAGGCGCTGGCCGAGCAGGGACTGGCCGGGAAGATCGTGGTGACCGGCCAGGACGCCGAGCTGAGCGCCTGCCAGCGGGTCGTCGCCGGCACCCAGAGTATGACCGTCTACAAGCCGCTGCGCGAGCTGGCGCGCAAGGCCGCGGAGATCGCCGTGGCCATGGCGAGGAAGCAGCCGTTCGACCTGCCCGCCGAGCGGCTCGACAACGGCTTCAAGCCGGTGCCGAGCCTGCTGATCGCGCCGGTGGCCGTGGACCGCGACAACCTGGTCTCCACCGTGATCGCGGACCGCTTCCATCCCCTGGAGCAGGTCTACGCCGGCATTCCGCGGGAGCAGTGGCCGCAGCGCTGAAGACATGGCTCTCCTCGAGCTGCGCGCGATCACCAAGGACTTCCCGGGCGTCCGCGCCCTGGACGGCGTCTCCTTCGACCTCGAGCCCGGCGAGGTGCACGCCCTGTGCGGCGAAAACGGCGCGGGCAAGAGCACGCTCATCAAGATCCTCTGCGGCGTCTACCCGGCGGGGAGCTTCGGCGGCGAGATCCGGCTGCGCGGCGAGAGCGTCCACTTCCGGAATCTCCGCGCCGCCGAGGAACGGGGGATCGCTCTCATCGCGCAGGAGCTCGCTCTCGTCCCCGGGCTCTCGGTGGCCGAGAACCTCCTGCTCGGGCGCGAGCCGCATTGCTTCGGGCTGGTGCGCTGGAGCGAGGTGCGGGCCGCGGCGCGCCGCGCTCTCGAGCGGGTGGGGCTGGAGATCCCGGTCGAGACTCCGGTGCGCGAGCTGGGCATCGGCCAGCAGCAACTGGTGGAGATCGCCAAGGCTCTGGAGAAGAACGCCGGCATCCTGGTGCTCGACGAGCCGACCGCCGCGCTGCCCGAAGCCGACGCCCGGCGCCTCCTCGGGCTGCTCGCCGACCTGCGCCGCCGCGGCGTCGCCGCGATCTACGTCAGCCATCGCCTGGAAGAGGTCTTCGCCATCGCCGACCGGATCACCGTGCTGCGCGACGGCCGCTCCGTGGGCACCGCGGGGCGCGCCGAGACCACGCCGGACCGAGTCGTCGCGCAGATGGTGGGCCGCGAGCTGGGGCAGGCCTTGCCGCGTGGCGAGCGGCGGACCGGAGAGATCCTGCTGCGCGTCGAGGGCTGGTCGGTCGCAGACCCGCAGAACCCCGGCCGCCGCGTGCTCGACGGCGTCTCCCTGGAGCTGCGCGCCGGCGAGGTGCTGGGCATCGCTGGGCTCATGGGCGCCGGCCGCACGGCTCTCCTGGCCTCGCTCTTCGGAGCGGCGCGCAGCCGGGTCGAAGGGAGGATCGAGATGGCAGGTACGGGGCGCGGGCCTTTCCGCAATCCCGCCGAGGCGATCGCCGCCGGCCTGGCGCTGGTCGGCGAGGACCGCAAGCGCTACGGCATCGTCCCCTACGGCTCGGTCCTCGACAACATGACGCTCTCCACCCTGCGCTCCTTCCGCCGCGGAGGGCTGCTCGACGACCGCTCGCGCCGGGCGGCGGTCCGCGGCCAGGCCGAGGCCCTGAGGATCAAAGCGCCGGGCCTCGATGCGCCGGCGGCGCAGCTCTCCGGCGGCAACCAGCAGAAGGTGCTCCTCGGCCGCTGGCTCCTGCGCCGGCCGCGCGTGCTGCTGCTCGACGAGCCGACGCGCGGCATCGACGTCGGCGCCAAGCGGGAGATCCACGAGCTGATCGGCCGCCTGGCCGGCGAAGGGCTCGGCGTCCTGGTCGTCTCCTCCGAGCTGCCCGAGCTCCTCGGCCTCTCCGACCGCGTGCTGGTCCTGAGCCAGGGCCGGCCGGCCGCCGCTTTCGAAGGCGACGCCGCCACTCCCGAGCGCGTCATGGCCGCGGCCACGAGAGCCTGAGCATGGATCGCAAAAGGTTCCGGCTCGACTGGCGCGCGCTGACCATGATCGGGGCTCTGCTCGTCATCTGGGTGGTCTTTACAATTGCCACGGACGGGACCTTCCTGCGCCCGCGCAACCTGTCCCTCCTGGCCCGCCAGATGTCGGTGACGTCGATCCTCGCGGTTGGCATGGTGCTGGTGATCGTCGCCGGCCAGATCGATCTCTCGGTCGGAGCGCTCTCCGGCCTGTGCGGCGCGCTCGCGACCCTGGCCTGCGTGCGGCTGGAATGGCCGCTCGCCCTCGCCTTTCTAGCGGCGCTCGCCGTGGGCGCGGCGCTCGGCGCGATGCAGGGGAGCCTCATCGCCTGGCTGCGCATCCCGCCGTTCATCGTCACCCTGGGAGGGATGCTCCTCTTCCAGGGAGCGCTCCTGGGTGTCACCCGGGGAGTTTCGATCTCGCCGCCGCGCTCGTTCCTCTCCGTCGGCCAGTCGTACCTGCCGAAGCCGGCGGGCTGGATCGCGGCCGGGCTGGTCGGCGCGGCCATGGCGCTCGCCGCCCTCCGCGCCGAGGACCGGCGCCTGCGCTTTGCGGGGTACGGTGCCCTCGCCGCCGGCGTCGTAGCGGTGATGAGCGCCTATCAGGGAGTCCCGGTGCCGGTGCTGCTGATGTTGGCATTCGCCGCCGTGCTCTCCACCCTCGCCCATCAGACCCCCTTCGGGCGTCATCTCTATGCGATCGGCGGCAACCGCGAGGCGGCCTTCTACTCCGGCATCGCCATCGAGCGCCACTTGGTGGGGGTCTTCACGCTCATGGGACTCCTCGCCGGAGCGGCCGGCGTGGTGCTCACCGCGCGCGTGGGCTCGGCCACGCCCAACGCCGGCCAGCTCATGGAGCTCGACGCCATCGCCGCCGCGGTGATCGGAGGCACCTCGCTCCTCGGCGGCCAGGGCACGGTCTGGGGAGCGCTGCTCGGCGCCCTGGTGATGGCCTCGCTCGACAATGGCATGAGCCTGCTCAACACCGAGTCCTTCTGGCAGCTCATCCTCAAGGGCGCCATCCTGATTGCCGCGGTGGCCGTCGACATGGCGGGCCGGCGGGGCAGGTAGGCGGCGGCAGGCCCCGGGTAGAGGGGTCTACCCAGAAGGGGAAGCGTTCCCCCATTGGGTAGAGGGGTCTATCCACTGGGTAGCCATGCCTACCCATCGGGTAGAGGGGTCTACCCAGAAGGGGAAGCGTTCCCCCGTTGGGTAGAGAGGTCTACCCACTGGGTAGCCATGCCTACCCATCGGGTAGAGGGGTCTACCCAGAAGGGGAAGCGTTCCCCCGCTGGGTAGAGGGGTCTACCCGCTGGGTAGCCATGCCTACCCATTGGATAGAGGGGTCTACCCCGAGGGGGAAGCGTTCCCCCACTGGGTAGAGGCGTCTACCCGGTGGGAGGACGGGCAGGGAGTTTGCCCCGTGCTTCGGTGGCTTTGTTTTCTTATCCCAACTGATACCATCTCTCCGGCTCATGCTGAAAAGGTGGCTCGTCCCCGGCGCGCTGGCTCTGGTCCTGCTCCTCCTGGGGCTGCTGGCCCCGTGGTGGTGGCCGCGCCTGCTGAATCTGGCCGGCACCCACTCGGCGCAAATCGCAGGGCTGGCGGGCCTGGTGCAGATCGTCCTCTGTCTCGGCGCCGCCGCGGTGTTCGTGGTCCGCCTGTGGCTCTCGCGCAATGCCCCAAAGGACGAACCGGAAGCACGCCCCTCCTTCGTGGCGCAGGGAGCTTCCCAGGTCGCGAAGGATCGCGGGGTCGCGGGCGGGCAGGTGGCCGTGGGGGGGACCGTGGGCGGCGACGTCATCGCGCCCTCGATCGAGCATCTGGAGGTCAACGTCCAGGCCCCGGATGCCGCCGACTTCCTGCGCCGGCTCGGAATGGGACAGCCCTCGCCGGACCTGGAGGAAGCCGCCCGGGTCTACCTCAAATTCCTGGTGGAGGCCTACCAGTACCTGGACCTCCGGGGCATGGGCATCTCGGACCGCGTCGCCCTCAAGCTGCCGCTCCTGGAGATGTACGTCCCCTTGGAGGCCCGGCTGCATACGCCGGAGGGGGAAACCTGGGCGCGCGAGCTTCTGGTCGCAGGCCGGCTGCCGGCTAAGGAAGAGAGCGCGGATATGGGAGGGCGCCTGTCTCGGCCGGTACCGGTTTTGGATCTCCTTCAGGATTACGATGGTCTGGTCCTTCTGGGAGACCCGGGCGCGGGCAAAACCACCTTCCTCAAGGTACTCGCTCTGGCGCTCTCCTCTGGTCAGGGAGAGGCTCTCGGACTGGGCGGAAGGCTGCCCATCCTCCTCCCCCTGGCCGCTTATGCCAACGCCCTGGCCGACCGGGACGTGTCTCTCGACGCCTTCATAGCCCGCTACTACGAGGAGGAGCGGAAGATCCAGGTTCCTCTCGGAGCCCTGCTCGAGCGAGCGTTGGGGCAGGGGAGCGCTCTCCTCCTCCTGGACGGTCTCGACGAGGTGCGCGACACGGGGCGCCGGCATCTCGTGGTCGATCGACTGCGGGACTTCTACTCCCGCCACCGCAAGGCCGGCAGCGGCGGCAACCGCTTCGTCCTGACGAGCCGGATCGTGGGCTATCGTGAGGTCCGGCTGGCCGCCGAGGGCCTCGTGGAAGCCACCCTGGTGGACTTCGACTACGGGGAGATCAAGGAGTTCCTCGGCAAGTGGACGGCATCCATCGAGAAGGCCGTGGGCGGGGAGACCGGGGTGGCGCAGGCCCGGGCCGAGGAGGAGCGCCGCGAGCTCCTGGCGGCGGTCGAGGTCAATCCCGGGGTGCGGTCGCTCGCCGCGAACCCGCTGCTCCTCACCATCCTGGCGTTGATGAAGCGCGGCGGCATCGCCCTGCCGGACCGGCGGGTGGAGCTTTACAAGAACTACGTCGAGACGCTCCTCAAGCACTGGAACCTGGCCCGCAGCTTGGCGGGCCGGTCCGGGCGGGAGGTGGACTTGGTCGAGACCATGAAGGTGCTGGAGCCGCTCGCCCTCTGGATGCACGAGGTCTCGCCCGGCGTCGGCCTGGTCAAGGAGGGGGAGCTGCTGCGCAAGCTCGAGTCCCTCTGCGCCGGCCGCGGGCACGCGGACCCGGCGCGAGCGGCCGGGGAGTTTCTCAAGGATGTCCGGGACCATTCGTCGCTCCTCCTCGGTCGCGGCGAGCACCAGTACGGCTTCATCCACTTGACCTTCCAGGAGTACCTGGCGGCCGTGGCGCTGGCGCGCAAGGCCCGGGAGGGGACCGGCGCGCTGGTCGAGGCTTTGGCTTCCCATGTCGGCGAGGCGCCGTGGCACGAGGTGGTCCTCCTCACTATCGGCCACCTGGGGATCATCGACCAGTGGGAACAGGCGGCGAGCGAGGTCGTCGAGGGGCTGCTGGACCGGGCGTCTAGTCCGCCCGGCGATGGCGCGGTCTGGATGGGGCAGGCGGTGGCGGATGCCGGACCGGGCGCCGTCTCGGTCGTCTGTCGGCAGAAGGTCGCCGCCGCTCTGCTCGCAACGATGCGGGCCTCCGGACGGGTTGAGCCCACGCACCGGGCCGCTGCCGGCAAGGTCCTCGCCGCGGTCGGAGATCCCCGGCCGAAGGTCATGACGGTGGAGGGCATGGAACTCTGCACTGTGCCTGCCGGTCCGTTCCGGATGGGGAGCGAGGAGGACGACCTGGAGGGCTTCAAATTCGAGAGGCCCGCGCATGACTGCGATCTCCCCTATGAGTACCGGATCGGCCGCTACCCGGTGACTGTGTCCCAGTTCCGGGAGTACGTAAAAGCGACCGGAGAGTCGCCGCAGGACCCGAACAGCCTACGCGGTCCCGGCAATCAGCCGGTGGTCTGGGTGAACTGGTCCGAGGCTCTGGCATTCTGCCGCTGGCTGGAAGGTCATTGGCTCAAGGAGGGCCGGCTGTCGGAGGGATGGAGCGTGACCCTGCCGTCCGAGGCGGAATGGGAGAAGGCGGCCCGAGGGATAGATGGGCGTAGGTATCCCTGGGGGTCGCATTTCGACCGCGACCGGGCCAACACTGCGGAAACTCAGATTCGTGGAATCAATGCCGCCGGCTGCTTTCCCACTGGAGCCAGCCCCTTTAGTTGCGAGGAGATGAGCGGTAACGTATGGGAGTGGACGCGGAGCGCTGACAAGGCATATCCCTATGTGAGCACAGACGGCCGAGAGGATCTCGAAGCATCAGCGCAGCCCTTTCGTGTTTTGCGGGGTGGCTCGTGGTTCTATGACGCCGGGTTCGCCCGCTGTGCGTTCCGCAACAGTTACGTGCCGGGCTTCCGCTACGACTACATTGGCTTCCGCGTGGCGGTGCTCCCATTCTCCTCTGAGCTTTGATTTCTCTGGCCCTCACCCCCATCCTATCTCCCATCGCCTCCCTTCCTCCGGGAGAGGGGCGCCACCACCCACGAACCGGCCTGATAGCGCGATAGGATTGGCAGAACCCGGAAAGGAGGTCTGCATGGACCTGAAGCTGCTCGCCGATGCCCTGGTGATCACTCTCGCGCCGGTCTTGCCGTACCTGATCACAGGCGGCACGGAGGCGGTCAAGGCGGCCGGAGAGAAGGTGGGGGAGGGGGCGGTCGAGCTGGGCCGCAAGCTGTGGGCAAAGCTCCGCAAGCCGGTGGAAGAGAGCCCCCGCGCCCTGGGAGCGGCCGAGGAGGTCGCCGAGGCTCCGGACGACGACGATGCCCGGGCAGGGCTGCGCCGCCAGCTCGTGAAGATCCTCGAAGCCGATCCCGATCTGGCTTCCGAGGTGGCGAAGCTCCTCGACTCCGCGGGACGGGGCACGTCCTACCAGGCGACCCTCCAGGGCTCGGGCGCCATCGCCCAGGGGCGGGGCGCCGTCGCGGCGGGAGAAGGAGGTATCGCCGTGGGCGGAAGCGTCACAGGCGACGTCACCGCCGGACGGAAGGGCGATGACCGACCCTGACTCCGCGAGCGAGCTCGAGCGCCTCCGGGCAGAGGTGGCCGCTCTCAAGGCCCGGCTCCAGGGCTCGGGTGCCATCGCGCAGGGGCAAGGAGCCGTGGCGGCAGGGGCGGGTGGGCTGGCGGTGGGCCGTGACCACATCACCTATGTCCAGCCCGGCCCGGGAGCGGACGCAGCCACGCTGCGCGCGGCATATCTCCATCGTCTCGTGAGTCAGACGGAAGCCCTGGCTCTCTCGGGAGTCGATCCGGCCCTGGCGAACGACCGCGAGGCGCGGCTCCGGCTCGATGCCGTCTACACCGCCCTGCTCACCACGAGCGTCGAGGAGAAGCGCCCCAAGGGACCACCTGTCGCGGTTCCCGAGGATCGACCGCGCCCCCTCTCCGCCCTGGCGCTGCTCGACCGGCACCCCCGGCTCGTCCTGCTGGGCGACCCGGGGAGCGGCAAGAGCACCTTCGTGAATTTCGTCGTCCTCTGCCTGGCAGGGGAGGCCCTCGGCCGGAAGGACGTCAACCTGAAGGTCTTGCGCTCGCCCTTGCCGGAAGAGGAAGAGGAGGAAGAGAGGAAGCCTCAGCCCTGGCGGCACAAGGCGCTCCTGCCGGTGCGGATCGTGCTGCGGGACTTCGCGGCCGCGGGGCTTCCGGAGCCGGGGGAGGTGGCCACGGCGGAGCATCTCTGGGCGTTCCTGGAACGGGACCTGAAGTCGTGCGGGCTCGGCGAGTACCTGCCCCTCCTCAAGGAAGAGCTGCTCAAGAAGGGCGGCCTGGTGCTGTTCGACGGGCTCGACGAGGTACCCGAGGCCGAGACGCGACGACAGCAGATCCGGCAGGCGGTCGATAGCTTCTGTCAGCCGCTGGATCGATGCCGGGTCCTGCTGACCAGCCGCACCTACGCCTACCGCAACCAGGGCTGGACGCTGCCGGGCTTCGCGAAGGGGGAGCTGGCGCCGTTCAGCCGCGGCCAGATCCGCCGCTTCATCTCGCGGTGGTACGAGCAGATGGCGGCTCTCGGCCGGCTGCCGGAAGAGGACGCCCAGGGCCGCGCCGTACTGCTCGAGCGCGCGGTCTTCACCGGCGACCGCCTGCTCGGCCTCGCCCGCCGGCCCCTGCTGCTGACCTTGATCGCGAGCCTCCATGCGTGGCGCGGGGGCAGCCTGCCGGAGCGGCGGGAGGAGCTGTACGCCAGCGCGGTCGACCTGTTGCTGGACGTCTGGGAGAAACAGCGCGTGCGATTCGATGCCCATGGCCAGCCGGTGCTGCCGCAGCCCAGCCTCAGCGAATTCCTGAACGTGGGGAAGGAGAAGGTCCGCGCAGTGCTCGAAGAGCTGGCCTGCGAGTGCCACGAGCACCAGGGAGGCACCGCCGGCGCAGCCGACCTGGGCGAGGGACGCCTGGTGTCGGCACTGCTGCGCCTGAACCCGGAAGCGAAGCTCGGCCTTCTCGTCGAGTACCTCCGAGACCGGGCGGGTCTGCTGGAGCCTCGCGGCGTGGGGGTGTACACGTTCCCGCACCGGACGTTCCAGGAGTACTTGGCGGCGTGCCACCTCACCGGGGAGCGCTGGTGGCCGGACCGGGTGGCCGATCTAGCCCGCGGCGATCCGGCCCGCTGGCGGGAGGTGGTGCTCCTCGCCGGGGCCAAGGCGGCGCGGGGAGCGGTGCCGAGCGTCTGGCAGCTCGCCGAGGCTCTCTGCTGGCGGGAGCCGGAGGACGCGGCGAGTGATCTGGCGGATGCCTGGGGAGCGCGACTGGCCGGTCAGATGGTGGCCGAATCGGCCGATCTGACGCTTGTGAGCCCCGCCAACCGGCCGAAGCTGGATCGTCTACGGCGTTGGCAGGTCCGGCTTTTGAGCGACGGCCAGTTTCCCGTCGCGGAGCGGTTGCTGGCTGGCCGCACTCTCGCGAAGGTGGGCGATCCACGCTTCGAGACGGATCGCTGGTTTCTACCTCGGGATCCGCTCCTGGGATTCGTGGAGATCCCGGCGGGGTCGTTCCAGATGGGAGAGGGCAAAGAAGTGCACGAGGTGAGCCTGTCGGCATTATATATGGCCCGGTACCCAGTGACGGTTCAGCAGTTTTCCGCGTTTGTCGTGGATAGCACGCAGGAACTTTTCGACCGCAGGGCGCTGGCAGGCCATGCAAACCATCCTGTGGTCTGGGTGACCTGGGGCGAGGCCCTAGCGTACTGCCGGTGGCTTGGGGAGAAGCTAAAGACTAAGGCGGCGGACTGCCTGGGGGCGGGAGCGGAGCCGGGTGATTTCTGGGAAGGTCTGGCGAGCGGCCGGCTGGTGGTGAGCTTGCCGTCAGAAGCGGAGTGGGAGAAGGCGGCGCGAGGGTCGGATGGAAGGAAGTACCCGTGGGGCGACAGCTTCGATCCGGATCGGGCGAACGTCTGGGATAGTGGCATCCGCGAAATCAGCGTCGTGGGCTGTTTCCCTGGAGGAGCGAGCCCTTATCGCTGCGAGGAGATGAGCGGCAACGTGTGGGAGTGGACGAGAAGCGTCTGGGGGGATTATCCCTACATGAGCACGGATGGCCGGGAGGATCTCGAAGCATCCTCGCAACTCTTCCGTGTTCTGCGTGGCGGCTCGTGCTTCCGCGACTCCTGGGGCGCCCGTTGCGCGTTCCGCCTCAGGTGGGGTCCGGGCAAGCGCGATGGCTACATCGGTTTCCGCGTGGTCGTGCTCCCATTTTCCTCTGGCCTCTGATTTCTCTGATCTCTGGACGAAACCTGAATACCTCTGGGCGCTCCTGCCCGTTGCCTCGACAGTGGCCGGCGGGTAAACGCCGCGCGGGTGTCCCGGGTCTCCTTTCGGCAAGCAGTCGTGTATCCTGAACCGCAACGACCGGCCCGCTGAAAGGACAGAGACATGCTTGGCTTGCTGCCCAGTTGGTTGAGGGATTCCCGTCTCGCCGTGATCATGCTGGCCGTGTTGCTGCCGGGAGCGGTCTCCTGCGGCCGTGCCGAGTCGGAGTCGTCGCCGAGCCGCTCCGGACCGGAGGCCCTCCTCGCGGCGGCGCCGGCCGATCTTCCGGCCCTCGTGCGCGACCGGTATCGCCTGCGACCCGATCGGCGGCTGCTCAAGGCCCTGGTCGAGGTCGAGCGGCTCCGGACCGGCGCGGCACCGGCGCCGGTCAAGGCTGAGTATCAGGATCGCCGCTGGCGCATCCTCCTCGGCGGCGAGGAGGTGGGCGTGCTCTCCGAATTCCCGACGTTGGAGGAGGGCACCGGCCTGCTCGCGCGCCGGGCCGGCCGCACCGCTCCCAAATCCGATCCCGCGTCCCTGCGCGAGGCCCTCGCTCCGCTGGGCGGCGCGGCCGGCTCGACGGCCTCGGGCCTCGCCTGGCTCTCCACGATCACCGTGGACCAGCTCGAGCAGGCCGACGCCCTCCTTGCCCAGGCCTGGGCTTGGCTGGCGATCGAACGCGACGCGGAGAGCGAGGCGCTGGTGGCGCGGGCGCTCGGCTACGAGGCGGCTGCCGCGAAAGCGGGTGCGAAGCTCGCCGAGGACGATCCCGTCCGGCTCTACACCGCGGGCGACGAGCCCGGCCTGGCTGCCTTGTGTGCCGGGCGCCCGGCGGACCGCCGCTGCCACTACCTCCGTCTCGCGCTGCTGGCGGAACGTAAGCAGGACGAGCGCTTCCGCGCCGCGCTCCACGCATCCCCGTTCCGGGGCGAGAAGAGCCTGACCACGCTCGGGCTGGAGGCGCGGCTCGCGGACTTCGACCAACCGAACGTGGGCAGCGACCTCGCGGCTCTCGCGAGCCAGAAGGTCTCTTCGGCAGGGCCCGACGGCATCGAGGCCGCCGTCGCGTCGTCGTACCGGGCGGCCTTCTGCTCCGGGCTCTTCCGCAGCGCGGTCCTCGTCCTCGATCAATACGCGTCCGGCCCGGCCGCGCAACGGTTCGCCGCGACCCTCGAGCGTGGGGATGGGACGACCGACGAGCTACGGCGCTGGATCGAGGTGACAGCCGCGGTGCTCGACGGATCGACCGACATGCAGCCCGTGGCCGAGCTGCTGACGTCGGCCCGCTCGATCGGCGCCGCGCCCCTGTTCGACCTCAGCCTCATCATCGTTCGCCACGTGGCGAGCACGGACCCGCTGCGGCGGGGGCCGATCCCGGCCCTCTTCGAACGGCTGGACACCCGGCCGGCCCATCTCGTGATGGCGGCGCGAGTGGCGCGCCGCAACCTGACCAGTCCCTGGCTCCACGAGAGGCTCGCGCGGGCCGCGGCCGAGGCGGCGCCGCACCTGAGCGAGGAGCTTCCGGCCCTGGTCGCGCAGATGAGCGAGGACGCGGCCCGGCTGCGCGAGATCGCGGGCGACCCCGCGATGCCGCAGTACGGGCAGGTCATCGCTCTCGATGCGCTCGCGCGCCTGGGCAAGGCCGACGACGCGTTCGTCCGCGCGCGCTACGAGGCGCTCGCCGCGGACCCCGACGGGACCGTGGACTGGCTGATGGAATATCTCGAGGAGCGCGAAGACTTCGCGGGCGCCGTCGCGGCGCTGGACGCGGCTCTCTCGCGGACCGATCACCCGAACTTCGACGCCTATCTGCGCAGCGAGAAGGCGCGGCTGCAGTTGAAGCTGGGGCATCCGGACCGCGCCTGGGCCACCATCCAGCCGGCGCTCGCCTCGTGGAAGGAGGACGCTCTCCTGCAGGGCGCGAAGGTCGAGCTGGCGCGCCACCATCCGGAGAGGGCCCTGGAGCTGGCCCAGAAGGCGATGCAGCGCTACCCGGGCGACAGCTCCGAGACCGCGGGCCTGATCGCCCGCGCCCTCTGGCAGCTCGGCGACCCTGCTGCCGCCGCGAGGGAGCTGGCCGCGGACCCCGGCGGCATCCTCGGTCCGTGGAACCGCTATCTCCCCGAAGCCTTCGCCGACGCCTTCGCGACGGCGCCGGAGGAAGAGGCGCGGAAAGCCTTCTCCGAGCTCATGGCCGCGGGCATCCCGCATCGCGTCCTCGCCCGGGCGGCCATCGCCCTGGGCGAGAAGCGGGGGCTCGAGATTGTGCTGCCGCTCCTCGAAAGGCTCCACGAGCCGGCGCCGGAGTGGCGCGACGAGATCCGGCTCGCCACGTACGACCTGGTCCTCGCGAAGTCGGGCCCGGACGAGGCGCTCGCCTGGGTGCGCAAGGCGATCCCCGAGCGCTCGCACAACTTCGCCCTGAACCTCTACCAGAATCGCAGGTACGAGCTGCTGCTGGGGCTGTTCGCGAACGGCGAGGAGGGCGAGAGCCCGCGTATCGTCCGGCTGGTGAAAGCCGCCGCGCTCCAGCACCTGCGGGAGACCTCGGGGCCGCGCTGGGACGGGCTCGTGGCCGCGATCCTGAACGAGCCGGCCGACGAGTTCTTCTCCCGCGCCGACCGCATCCTGATCGATCCGAGCGACGGCACCGGGATGCTGCAGTCGATCGCGGACGAGGACCGGGCGAGCATCGGCTGGATCATGGGCGTGAAGGCGGCGACCGTGGGCCGCTTCGCGGATGCCGACGCCTGGTTCCAGGTCGCGCTCGAATCCGCCCGGAAGGACCAGCCGCCGCACGCTTGGTCCTGGGTCATCGAAAGCGACTGGCTGCAGGCCGGGCGTTCGCTGGAGGTGCTCGCGAAAAAGGGGATGTTCCACCCCGACGCCGCGGAACGTGTTCAGACCGCGCAGAAGGAGGCTGGTTAGCCGCCTGGGCGGCCGTTCGGGGTGACGCCATCGGAGAGTTTTGCTGCCCGGCCAATGCCGGTTCGCGAACGCACCAGGGTCTGATATTTGCATGCATCAATACGCGCAACACGGCAGCCGGGAACGGTTGCCACAGTAGTAAAGGAGTATGCAATGCGAACGAAGACACTTCCACTCATGCTTCTCGGGCTCGCCCTGGTTCTCTCCGCCGGTTCGGCCGCGGCACAGGCCGGCGAGACCTGCGGAGGAATCGCGGGCCTTCCGTGCCCTGAAGGGCAGGCCTGCCAATATCCGACCGACCAGTGCGACACCGCCGACATGGCCGGCACCTGTGTCAACGTACCCGAGACCTGCCCCGAAAAGGGCGGGCCCATCTGCGGCTGCGACGGGAAGACCTACGCCAACGAGTGCGAGCTCCTCAAGGCCGGAGTGATGCCGGCGAGGCGGGGCGCCTGCTGAGACCATCAGACGTGGGCCTGCGCGGCACCGGCCGGCAGGCCCGCGAGTTGGCCGCCTGGGCGGCCTGTTCCCGCACGGCCGGCAAAATGTGCGTGGGCACCCAGATCCGCTGAAAGTTGGCCGTGCCCTGGCTGCTGTAGTTCCCGCCATAGGCGGCGGCGACGAGGTCGAGCTCCGGGATCACCATCACGATCTGCCCGCCGGCGCCCCCGGCGAAGAACGCATGCACGGTGCGGTCCGTGTACGGGTAGTCGACGCCCCACCAGAGATAACCGTAATCGCTGTTCCGCAGCTTGTACAAAGGCGCGGAGGCGCGGGCCACGAAATCAGGGCCGAGAATCCTGCGGCCCTGCCATGTTCCGCCGTCGAGCATGAGCTGGCCCAGCTTCATGAAATCGCGCGGCAGGAACTGCACGCCGCCGCCGCCATAGGGGTTCCCCGCGGGATCCAGGAGCCAGCCATAGCGATGGATCTTCATCGGAGCTCCGAGCAGGCGATCGAAAAGATCCAGCGGGGATTCACCGGTCGCCCGGCTCAGCACTCCGAGGGCGAGGTTCGGATTGCTGCTGCAGTAGACGGCCGTCTCCCCGGGTGCCGACGCCATCGGGACCTTCAGCGTGTAGCGGTAGTAGTCCGGCTCGTCGGTCTGATCGAGCATCCTCTCTTCGTTGCCGGGCGCGTCCGGGTTGGTGTCGTCGCAGAAGTATCCGGACGACATGGTCAACAGGTGCTCCAGGGTCATGGCGCGCTTCCGCGGCTCCAGGTCCGCCGGGAAGGTGCCTCCATTCATGACCTGGTAGACCGGGGTCGAGAGCTGAAGCGGCGCGCCGGCCTGGAGCGCGGCGCCCACGATCGTCGCGGTCAGGCTCTTGGCCGCCGAGCGCGTGTCGTGCAGCTTGTCGCGGTGCTCGCCGTGGAAGTATTCCTCCAGCACCAGCTTCCCGTGCCGCGCGATCAGAATGCCGTGGACCTCCGGGCTGTTCACCGACTCCATCGGCGTGTCGAGGATCATCTGGATGAACTTTTCGATGCCCGCGCGATCGATGTCCGCCTCTTCGAGGCTCCCGGTCGGCCAGCCGTCGTCGAGCCGGACCGGCGGATGGTATTCATAGCGGGCCGGGTTCCTGCCCCGCGGATAGAAGCTGCTGTCATCGCCGTCGCGCCGGAAGTCGTAGGAGCCGCCGCGAAAAGGAAAGGAGAGGGTGATCACCTCGTCGTCCGCGTCGTACGTCCCGCTGGCCGCTTCCCTCTCTTCCTGGCCCGGACGTTTCCCGATGAGCTTCACGACGTTGCCGTCGCGAACGATGCGATCGACGCCGAGCCAGGCACCGAAGTCGCGCTCGGGATTGCGCAGGAAGACGCCGATCGTCCCATCCGGCCGTTTCGTCGCCAGGAGATAGAAGGTGAACGCCTCGTCGAAGGGCGCGACCTGTCCGCTCCAGCGATTCATCCCATCCGCCTTCAGGTGGACCGGCGAAACGAACGTACCGCCCGTGAACTGGGCCCTCGAAGCCGGTGGAAACCAATGGCCGGCCACGTCGCCGCCGGCCTCCAGCCTGCCGCGAAAGGCACCCTCGCCGTTCGGCAGCTCGAACGACATCTCGCCGTTCTCGCTGCGGACGGGCACGATCCGCCCGACCATCTCGGCGGAGTACGCCGCACCGGTCCGCTGCAGGACCAGGAGACCGCGGGCATCCGGCCCGAACCGCCGCTTCGCTTTCCAGAGCCCGACGAGCTCTTCGGCGGTATCGGCAGGAGCCGCGGCGCTGGCAGGCGCTTGCGCAGCCCCCGGTGCCAGCGACAGGGCCAGGAGGCAGATGAAAGCTTGAAACCCTTTCATTTTCGTGTCCCTTTGCGAAGGGCGGGAATGATCTCCCTGCCCACGATCTCGTCCATCCACCGCAGCCAGATCCCACCCTGTCGATAGTTCCCGCCGGTGAAGACGACGACCATCTCGAGCTCCGGAATCACGATCAGGAGCTGGCCGCCATTGCCGCTTGCCAGGTACGCGCGATACGTACGCTCCCCGGAGCGCACGGCGCCGAGATGCCAAGCGGAGCAGTAGGCGTAGCGGCGTCCCGGGTCGTGCGCCATCGGCAGGTCGAGCGTGTGCTTCCACCAGTCGGGCTGGCGGCTCTGGGTCTGCATCGTGTCCTCGTTGCCGGGCGAGGCGTCGTCGTTGTCGTCGCAGGCGAAGCCCGCGCTGTGGGTCATGAGATGGGCCAGGGTGATCTGCGATTTCCGCGGGTCGGGATTCGCGAACGGACCCATTCCCGCGAGCAGGTCGTAGACCTTGGTCTCGGGCGCGATCTTCGTTCCGTTCCTCATCGCGGCGCCCAGCATGACCGAGGCGAACGTCTTGCCGGCCGACCGCAGATCGTGCGGCCGGTCGCGATCGAAGCCGAAGAAATACTCTTCGAGCACGAGCTTGCCGCGCCGTGCCACGCCCAGATGCCCAGGAGAGGATCGTCCGCGGCGGCGGGAAGGGCCGCGGCGATCAGCAGGAAGGCGATCCACAACGCTCGCATCCTGGTCATGGCTACTCCGTACGAAGCGCCGACAGCGGGTCCGCGCTCGCCGCCCGCAGCGCAGGACGCAGGCAACCCAGCACGGCAGTCACGAGACACAGCGCCGCGGCGACGGTGATCGTGAGCGGATCCTCGGGACGCACCTCGAAGAGCAGGGCGCCCATCCCTCGCGCCGCGGCGTAGGCCACGGCGATGCCGATCGCGGTTCCGATCAGCGCGAGCGCCAATCCTTCGCGCAGCACCAGTCCGATGATGTCCCCGGTCTGCGCTCCCAGCGCCCGGCGCACGCCCAGCTCCTGCGCTCGTTGGGACACGGTGAAGGTGAGCAGCCCGTGAATGCCGAACCCCGCGATCAGCAGCGCGAT
>Ga0068862_100000537_pt1 | contig 39634 bp, 39 predicted proteins | sample KBSSwiS52_FD_66598 | JGI IMG/M metagenome (GOLD analysis project Ga0068862, IMG submission 66598) | Switchgrass rhizosphere microbial communities from Kellogg Biological Station, Michigan, USA - KBS Switchgrass S5-2 | ecosystem: Host-associated > Plants > Roots > Rhizosphere > Soil ...
CGTCTCTCCCTCGCCCAGGACAAGCTCGCCGACATGTCCAAGCAGTTGGAGGAGAAGGACATCGCCCTGCGCCGCGCGCAGGATGACGCCACCCGCGAGCTGAACAAGAAGCGGGACGACATGCTGGCGTCGATCGACGAGAAGGTGATGCCGGTGATCAACCAGGTCGGCAAGGAGATGGGCTTCACCCTGATCTTCCGCAAGTTCGAGAGCGGGCTGATCTACGCCGACGAGGCGATCGACATCACCGCCGCCGTCATCCAGCGGCTCGACGGCGCCGCTCCCGCCCAGGGCAAGTAAGAGCGTGGAGCACCGGCTGGCCGACCTGGCCGAGCTGGTCGGCGGAAGGGTCGAAGGGGATCCGGACCGGGCCGTGGAGGCGGTCCGGACCCTGGAGGCCGCCGGCCCCCGCGACCTCTCGTTCGTGAACCACGCGCGCTACCGCGAGCAGGCCCTGGCCAGCCAGGCCGGGGCCCTGCTCGTGGGGGCCAACCTGGCGTCCGGCGACTTCCGGAGACCTCTTCTGATCGTGGACGACCCGGTGTATGCGCTCTCCATCCTCCTGCATCGTCTGCACCCGCCCAAGGTCCCCGAGCCGGGAGTCCATCCCACCGCCGTGCTGGAGCCCGGCTGCGAGGTCGATCCGGCCGCGCACGTCGGTCCCTATGCCGTGATCGGGTCCGGCACCCGGATCGGCGCCCGCGCCGCCATCCATCCCCACGTCGTGATCGGCAAGGGGTGCGCGGTGGGGGAGGGGGCCGTCCTCCATCCCCATGCCGTGCTCTACGATCGCACCGAGATCGGGCCGGGTGTGATCGTCCATGCCGGGGCGGTCCTGGGAGCGGACGGCTTCGGTTATGCCACCCACGGCGGCGTCCACCACAAGGTGCCGCAGGTGGGGCGCGTGGTGCTGGAGAAGGACGTGGAGGTGGGGGCGAACTCGACCATCGACCGCGCCACCCTGGGGGAGACTCTCATCGGCGAGGGGACGAAGATCGACAACCTCGTGCAGGTGGGGCACAACGTGCAGACCGGGCGGCACTGTATCCTTTGCGGGCAGGCCGGGATCGCGGGGAGCACGCAGCTCGGCAACTACGTCGTGCTCGCCGGCCAGGCCGGGGTCTCCGGCCACATCAAGCTCGGCGACGGCGCGCAGGTGGCGGCCAAGTCGGCGGCGCTGACCTCGGTCGAGCCCGGCACGCAGGTCGCGGGTATCCCCGCGGTCGAGCTGCGCAGGTGGCGGCGCCAGACGGTGCTGATCGCCCGCCTGGAGGAGATGAGCCGCCGCCTCAAAGCGTTGGAGAAGAGGGAGGAGGAAGGCGAGTGAGCGAGACCCCGAAGTGGGACATCGCATGGATTATGTCGGTGCTGCCGCACCGCTACCCGATCCTGCTGGTCGACCGCGTGCTGGAGATCGAGCCGCAGAAGCGGATCGTGGCCATCAAGAACGTGACCATCAACGAGCCGATCTTCGCCGGGCACTTCCCCGGCCGGCCGGTGTTCCCGGGCGTGCTGCTCATCGAGGGGATGGCGCAGGCGGGCGGTCTGCTCCTGCTCCAGGACGTCCCGGACCGGTCGAAGAAGCTGATCTACTTCGCGGGCATCGACGAGGCGAAGTTCCGCCGGCCGGTGGTGCCGGGGGACCAGATCCGCTACGAGCTGGAGGTGCTGCGCCTGCGCTCCACGTTCTCCAAGCTCGCCGGCCGGGTCACGGTGGACGGCCAGCTCTGCGCCGAGGCCGTGATCTCCTCCGCCATGGTGGACCGGTGAGCGGCTTCATCCACCCGAGCGCTCAGGTCGATCCCGGCGCCGTGCTCGGCGAGGGGGTGCGGGTCGGCCCCTTCGCAGTGATCGGCGACGGCGTCGAGATCGGCGACGGCACGGCGATCGGCGCGGGAGCCCAGGTCTACGGCCCGGCGCGCATCGGCCGCGAGAACCGCATCCACCCCCAGGCCTGCATCGGCTTCGAGCCCCAGGACCTCAAATTCCAGGGCGAGGAGGTCTGGCTGGAGATCGGGGACCGCAACCAGTTCCGCGAGCTGTGCACGATCCACCGCGGCACGGCCAAGGGGGGCGGGATCACCCGCATCGGCAGCGACAACCTCTTCATGGCCTACACCCATGTGGCCCACGACTGCCAGGTGGGGAGCCGCACGATCTTCGCCAACAATGCGACGCTCGCCGGGCACGTGGAGGTCCACGACGACGCCACGATCTCGGCGTTCACCTCGATCCACCAGTTCTGCCGGGTGGGCCGCCATGCCTACGTCGGGGGCTACAGCGTCATCACCATGGACGCGCTGCCGTTCTCGAAGACCGTGGGCCTGAAGCCGGCCTTCTACGGCCTCAATTCGATCGGCCTCAAGCGCAAGGGGTTCGATGCGGACAGCATTCGCCGCCTGGACCAGGCCCTGCGCCTGCTGGTGCGCTCCGGCCTGAACACGGCCCAGGCGCTGGAGAAGATCAAGGCCGAGCTGGCTGGCGATCCGGCCGTCGATTACCTGGTGGACTTCATCGAGACCGCCAAACGCGGGATTCACAAGTCCAAGCCCCGCGGCGGCCGGACCGGGGGCGACGCTGAGTAGCCTGCGGGTCGCCGTCGTGGGCACCGGCGCCATGGGCCGGAACCACGTGCGCATCCTCTCCTCGCTCCCCGGCGTGGAGCTGGTGGGCGTCCACGACCCGGACCCGAAGGCCGGGGAGCTCGGGGTGCGGGTCTTCGACCGGCTCGATGACCTCGCTGGCGAGATCGACGCCGCGGTCGTCGCCGTCCCCACGGTAGCCCATGCGGACATCGGCTGTTTCCTGCTCCAGCGCGGAATCCACGTCCTCGTCGAGAAGCCCATCGCATCCTCCCTGGCCGAGGCCGACCGTCTCCTGGAAGCTCAGGGGGATCGGGTATTGGCCGTGGGGCACGTCGAGTTCTACAACCCGGCGGTGCAGGCGCTCGTCGGGGTGGGCACCCCGCCCCGCTTCGTGGAAGTCCAGCGCCTCGGGGTCTTCTCGCCGCGCAGCCTGGACGTGGACGTGGTCCTGGACCTGATGATCCACGATCTCCAGATTCTGCAGGCGCTCGATCCGAGCCCGGTCGTAGAGGTGCGGGCCACGGGCATCAACGTGCTCTCCCCGCGGGTGGACATCTGCAACGCCCGGGTGGAGCTGGGCTCCGGCTGCGTTGCGAACCTGACCGCCTCGCGCGTCTCCTCCGAAAGAGTGAGGAAGCTCCGCGCCTTCCTCCCGAGCCGCTACTACTCGCTCGACTATCACGCCCAGGAGATCCGCGGCTACCGCCTGGAAGAGGGGGACGGCGGCCGCAAGATCCTTCCCGCGGATCTCCCCGTGATCCGGGCCGAGCCGCTGCTGCGCGAGCTCGAAGCCTTCGTGGCTGCCTGCCGGGGCGAGAAAGCGCCACTGGTGACCGGCGCCGAGGGGCGGCGGGCGCTGGAGACGGCACTGGCCGTGGTGGAGGCGATCAAGTAGGACCGCTCCGTGGGTGGGAGGGGGTCTTCTCCGAGCCTGAAAAGGCCCCCTCCTCTATCCTCCCCCGCTTCGCGGGAGAGGACGCCACCGCCCGGTCTGGCTGGCAGGTCTAATTCTACTTTGTCAGACCATGGATCTCATCCATGGCGCGTGGGGTTGGCGCCCCTTGTGGGCGCGGGCGCGTAGCCCCGGGTTTCAACCCGGGGCTCCAGGCGCCCATCCGACCCGCGCCCCTTCAGGGGCGACGGCGACGGCGAGGGCGGAGCGGCACAGCCCTCGTCACCGCGATCTCCACAGCACGGGCGGCCTTCCTTCCGCCACCGTGCCATCGCCCCTGAAGGGGCGCGGCAACGAGACAACGCGAACAGGCCCCCCGGGTTGAAACCCGGGGCTACGCGCCCGCGCCCGCAAGGGGCGCCAACCCCGCCCAGGATCTGACAAGTAGAACTAAGCTCCTTGGATCCGTTCTGAGGTCTTTGGGGACGGTCCTCGAGCTCCTCAGATCCGTTCCAGGGTCCTTCGGACCGGTCCCCAAGCTTCTTGGATCGGGTTCCAAGCTCCTTGGATCGGTTCTGAAGTCTTTGGGGACGGTCCCCGAGCTCCTCAGATCCGTTCCAAGGTCCTTCGGACCGGTCCCCAAGCTTCTTGGATCGGGTTCCAAGCTCCTTAGATCGGTTCTGAAGTCTTTGAGGACGGTCCCCGAGCTCCTCAGATCCGTTCCAAGATCCTTAGGACCGGTTCCAAGCTTCTTAGATCGGGTTCCAAGCTTCTTAGATCGGTTCTGAGGTGTTTGGGGACGGTCCCCGAGCTTCTCAGATCCGTCCCAAGGTCCCTCGGATCGGTTCCAAGCTCCTTAGATCGGGTTCCAAGCTCCTTGGATCGGTCCTGTATCCCTGGCACGCTGCATGGCATCCAGCGGCGGGTGCCCCCATGCTATCCTGTTGTCCGGGAGGATGCCCAGGGAGGCTCCGCCCCCTTTCCCTTTGCCGCCAATGCGGAATAAGATCTCTCCTCGGACCACGACTCCGCAAGGGAGAACGCCATGAGCCAGCCCGCAACAGCGCTCTCGCCACTGCCCTTCGAGCTCGTCCTGAACGATGGAGAGCCCTTGGAATCCGACTGGCACACGGTGGCCTTCCCCCTGCTGCGCAAGCTGATCATCCTGGCCATGGCCGAGCAGGGGCGGAAGGACTTCTTCTGCGGCGCCAACATCTTCGTCTATTACTCCATAGATCAGGCCTGGGCGGTTGCCGAGGAGGAGAAGAGGGGGCTGAAGAAGCGGACGTTCCGGGGGCCGGACGTCTTCTGGGTGGGTGGCGTCGATGCCAACCGCGACCGCCAGGCCTGGATCGCCTGGGAAGAGGGAGGGCGGTTGCCGGACGTCATCGTCGAGCTTCTCTCCTCCTCGACGGCGGAGAAGGACCGCAACGAGAAGCGGGACCTCTACGCCCAGGTCTTCCGCACCTCGGAATACTTCCTGTGTGACCCGGAGACGCGGCAATTGGAGGGTTTGCGTCTGTCCGGCCGGTCCTATCACCCGATCGAGCCCGACGAGGGCGGTCGCGTCTGGAGCGAGCAGCTCGGTGTGTCCCTCGGCCTCTGGCACGGCGACGTGGAGGAGAGGACCGGGGACTGGGTGCGGCTCTACCGCCCCGACGGCAGCTTGGTGCCGACGCCGGAGGAACAGGTCGAGACGGAGCGCCGGCGGGCCGATTCCGAACGTCAGCGTGCGGAGGCGGCCGAGGCCGAGGTGGCTCGCCTGCGAGCGCTTCTGCAGAAGCTCTAGATAAATCCAGATCGTCACCCCGTCTGCTAGACTCTCCGGCCGGCTCGGCTGGACGGCAGCGTTTTCCCTATCAAGGAGGAGCTTTGCGATGAGCGACGTGCGTATCGGTGTGGTCGGAGGGTCCGGCCTGTACCAGATGGAGGGCTTGGTGGTGCGCGAGGAGCGGCGCATCCAGACGCCCTTCGGCGATCCTTCCGACGTCTACATCATCGGCGAGCTGGACGGGCGGCAGATCGCCTTCCTGCCCCGCCATGGCCGCGGCCACCGCCTGACGCCGACCGAGCTCAACTACCGGGCCAACATCTACGGTTTCAAGGTCCTGGGGGTCGAGCAGCTCATCTCGGTCTCCGCCGTGGGCTCGCTCAAGCTCGAATACAAGCCGACCGACATCGTCGTGCCCGACCAGTTCTACGACCGCACCCGGCACCGGATCGACACCTTCTTCGGCAACGGCCTGGTGGCCCACACCTCCCTCGCCAAGCCGGTCTGCCCGCGCCTGATCGATCCGTTCGTGGAGGCCTCGCGCGCGGCCGGCGCCACCACCCACCGGGGCGGCGTGTACGTCAACATGGAGGGGCCGCAGTTCTCCACCCGGGCCGAGTCGGAGACCTACCGCCATCACGGCTTCGACGTCATCGGCATGACCAACTTCACCGAGGCGCGGCTCGCCCGCGAGGCCGAGATCTGCTACGCCACGCTCTCCATGGTCACCGACTACGACTGCTGGCACGAGACCGAGGAGGCCGTGTCGGGCGAGGCGGTGATGCAGGTGGTGATGGCGAACGTGGCCATGTCCCAGCGCGTGATCCGCGAGATCCTGAAGCGGGTGAGCGACGACGACGCCCGCACCTGCGGCTGCGGCGAGGCGCTCAAGTACTCGCTGATCACCGAGCGCTCGAAGATCCCGGCCGAGACGCTCCGGAACCTGGCCCCGCTCGTCGGCAAGTACATCCCGGTCCCGTAGGAGGCTGTTTGAAGCGGATCCTGGTCACCAACGACGACGGCATCTTTTCCGAGGGGATCAAGCTCCTCGCCTCCGCGCTCGCCGATTTCGCGGAGGTGTGGGTGGTGGCGCCCGACCGCGAGCAGAGCGCGATGGGGCACGCCCTCACCCTGAGCCGTCCCCTGCGCATGCAGCGCATGGACGAGCGCCGCTACGCCGTGGACGGCACGCCCACCGACTGCGTCAACCTGGGCGTGCTCTACCTGCTCAAGGACAAGCCGCCGGACCTCGTCTGCTCGGGGATCAACTTCGGGCTCAACCTGGGCGACGACGTGACCTACTCGGGCACCGTGAGCGCCACGTTCGAGGGCACGCTCCTGGGCATCCCGTCCGTGGCGTTCAGCCAGGAGGTCGCCGAGGGCTTCTCCTTCGAGCCGGCGGCGAGCTTCGCCGGGCGCATGATCCGGATGCTGCTCGGCCAGGAGCTGCCCGCGGACCTGCTGCTCAACGTCAACGTGCCGGCGGGCGAGATCCGCGGCATCAGCTTCACCAAGCTCGGCCGGCGGACCTACAAGCAGTCGGTCATCGAGAAGCTCGATCCCCGGGGGCGCAAGTACTACTGGATCGCCGGCGTGCCGCAGTGGAAGTCCGCCGCCGGCACCGACTACGAGGCGGTCTCCACGGGCCGCATCTCCGTGACCCCGCTCCATCTGGACCTCACGTACTATCCGGGCCTCGAGAGCTTCGGCCACCTGCGCGACGAGCTGGAGCGGCTGGCCGTCCCCCCGGTCGCTCCGTCTGACAAGCAATGAACGACCCGCACGCGCACCAACGGGAGCGCATGGTCCAGTTGATCGCCTCGCGGGGGGTCAAGGACGAGCGCGTGCTGGCCGCGCTGCGCAAGGTGCCGCGCCATCTGTTCGTGAAGGATCACATGCGCACCCAGGCGTACGGCGACCACGCGCTGCCCATCGGCGCGTCGCAGACGATCTCGCAGCCTTACATCGTGGCGAAGATGACCGAGCTGCTGGAGGTCAAGCCCGAGTCCTCGGTGCTGGAGATCGGCACCGGCTCCGGCTACCAGACGGCCGTGCTGGCCCACCTGGCGCGGCGGGTCTACAGCCTCGAGCGCATCCCCGAGCTGGCGCAGCAGGCGATCCCGCGGATGCGGCAGCTCGGGCTCGACAACGTCAAGATCCAGGTCTTCGACGGCACGGTCGGCTGGTCCGAGTGGGCGCCGTACGACCGCATCCTGGTCACGGCGGGCGCGCCCAAGGTGCCGGAGCCATTGCTCGGGCAGCTCGCGCCGGGCGGGGTGCTGGTGGTGCCGGAGGGGCAGATCCAGTCGCAGAAGCTGGTCATCTACCGCAAGTCGGCGCGCGGCGAGGTGCGGCGGCGCGAGGGCGAGGAGGTCGCCTTCGTCCCGCTGCTCGGCCGCCATGGATGGAAGAGTGAGCGCTGAAGAGGGCCTGGTCGGCGTCCGCTGGCGGCTGCGGGGCCGGGTGCAGGGGGTCGGCTTCCGCTGGTTCACCCGCAACGCGGCGCGGGAGCTGGGGGTCGCGGGCAAGGTGCGCAACCTGCCGGACGGCCGCGTCGAGATCGAGGCTGTCGCGCCTGAGGGGGTGTTGGAGCACTTGAAGGAGAGGGTGCTGGAGGGTCCGCCGGGCGCGCGGGTCTCCGGCCTGGATGAGGAGACGATGCCGGTCCGGGAGGATTGGGACCGGTTCGACATCGACCGCTAGCTCGGAGGAGAGCATGGACGATCTGAAGCAGTACATCCGCGAGGTGCCCGACTTCCCCAAGCCGGGGATCAACTTCTACGACATCACGACGCTGCTGGCGCACCCGCTGGCGCTGCGCATGACGGTCGACCGCTTCGTCTGGCTGTTCGCGGACAGGCACATCCACAAGGTGATCGGCATCGAGTCCCGCGGCTTCATGTTCGGGCCGATCGTGGCCTACGACCTGAACGCCGGCTTCGTGCCGGTGCGCAAGCCGGGGAAGCTCCCGTACAGGACCATCAGCCAGTCCTACGACCTGGAGTACGGGTCGGACCGGGTGGAGATGCACGAGGACGCGGTCAAGCCTGGGGAGCACGTCCTGATCGTGGACGACCTGGTGGCGACCGGCGGCACCGCGCTCGCCGCGGCCAAGCTGGTGGAGTCCTGCGGCGGCGTGGTCGCCGGCATGGGCTTCATCATCGAGCTGACGTTCCTCCCGTGCCGGGAGAAGCTGAAGGACTACAAAGTGGAGTCCCTGATCCAGTATTGAGCCATGGGTTATACTCTCGGGCGCCTGCGGCTATAGCTCAGGTGGACAGAGCAGGAGTTTCCTAAACTCTTGGTCGGGGGTTCGAGTCCTCCTAGCCGCACCAGCCCTTTGATTTTCGGCCCTGTTCCCTTTCGACAGGAATCCATTCCGGGCTTTTTGGAGAGTTGTTCGATGAACCAGCGTCTGACCCGTCAGGACATGAAGCGCAACGAGCTCTCCACGGCTCTGGGGAAGGGCTATGACTACGCGGAGAGCCATGGCAAGTCCATCCTCCTCGCGGCCGGCGCGGTGCTGGCCCTGGGCGTCCTCGCCGGGCTTTTCTACATGTACCGCGAGAGCCAGGCCGAAAAGGCCAACACGGACCTGGCGCACGCCATCGAGGTCTACCAGGCCCCGATCGATCCGGCCGCGCCCAAGCCGGACGATCCGGTGAGCCCGACGTTCGCGGACGTCGCGGCGCGCCAGACCAAGGCCAAGGCGCTGTTCCAGGAGCTGCACGACGAGCACGGCTCGACCGTGGCCGGCGACATCGCCGGGGTCTACCTGGCCCAGATCGCCATGGCCGAGAACCAGCCCGACCGCGCCCGCGAGCTCTGGAACGACTTCCTCGACGAGCACGGCGACCACCTGCTCGCCGGCGAGACCCGGGTCAACCTCTTCCGCCTCGACCGCAGCCAGGGCAAGGGCCAGGAGGTCGTCCAGACCCTGACCGCCATGCTCGACGAGGCCGAGCCGCCGCTGCCCATGGACGTCATCCTCAACGAGCTGGCCGCCACCCAGGAGCAGCTCGGCAAGACGCAGGAGGCGGTCCAGAGCTATCAGCGCATCGTGGACGAGTTCCCGCAGTCCCCCTACGCGCGGGACGCCCGCGAGAAGATCACCGCCCTCGATCCATCGCGCGCCCCGGATGCCGCGGGGATGGGCGGGATGGGCGCCATTCCCGGCATGACCGGCTTCTGATGATCCTGCCGTACCGCATCCTGGAACGAAAACGGGCCGGGATGCGCCTTTCTGAAGAGGAGGTCCGGGAGGTGGTGCGCGGCGCCACGGACGGCTCCTGGACCGAGGGTCAGCTCGCCGCCTTCCTCATGGCCGTGGCAATCCGTGGTCTCGACGTCGAAGAGACCCGCGCCCTCACCCTCGCCATGCTGGATTCGGGCGAGCGCTGGCACCTGGCCGACGACGTGCCCGGCCTCTGCGACAAGCACTCGACCGGCGGCATCGGCGACAAGACCTCGCTCATCCTGCCCTTCCTCCTCGCGAGCTGCGGCCTGCCCATCGCCATGCTCGCCGGCCGCGGCCTCGGCCATTCGGGCGGCACCATGGACAAGCTGGAGAGCATCCCGGGGATCGATCTGGATCTGGACCGGCCGCGCTTCCTGGACCTGATCGGCCGCTGCGGCATCGCGATCGGCGGCGCCACCTCCGGCATCGCGCCGGCCGACCGCCGGCTCTACGCCTTGCGCGACGCCACGGCCACGGTCGAGTCGCTGCCGCTCATCACCGGCTCGATCCTGTCGAAGAAGCTCGCCATGGGCGCCGCGGCCGTGGTCTTCGACGTCAAGGTCGGCAACGGCGCCTTCCTGCCCGACCTGGAGAGCGCCCGCGCCCTGGCCCGCAGCCTGGTCGAGACCTCGCGCGGCCTCGGCACCGCCGTCTCCGCCCTGATCACCGACATGAACCAGCCGCTCGGCCGTACCTGCGGCAACGCCTCCGAGGTCCGGGAGTCGCTCGACTGCCTGGAGGGGAACGGCCCCGCCGACCTCATGGAGGTCACGTACCGGCTCGCCGAGGAGGTTTCGCGGTTGGTGAACCGCCCCTTGACGCGCGCCGACCTGGAGAGGGCTGTCTCCTCGGGCCGGGCCCGCGAGCGCTTCGACCAATGGGCGGAGCTGCAGGGTGCCCATCCGGCCTGGCTTCAATTCCCACGCCTGGACCTCGCGCCCGTGGAGCGCCCGCTCCGCGCCCGCAGGTCCGGACGGCTCGCTCACGTGGACACCCGCCAGATCGGGATGCTCCTGATCGAGGCCGGCGCCGGCCGCGTCCGGCCCGATTCGAAGGTCGACCACGGCGTCTCCCTGAGGACGGCCGCGCGCCTCGGCGACGAGGTGCGCGAGGGCGACGAGCTGGCGAGGATCTGGCTGCGCCGCGAGGACCATGGGCTCGCCGAGAGGTTTGCGGAGTGCTTCACCGTGGGGGAGGAGGGGGCGGCGCCGGAGCTGATCCTGGAGGCGATCACGCCTTAAGCCAGAAAGGACTGCAAGGACCTCAAGGACTGCAAGGACAACAAGGACTCGCTCCCCTGTCCTTGAAGTCCTTGGTGTCCTTGAGGTCCTTGAGGTCCTTTCCGGTAAGATCCCCGGCCATGAAGGCCGCCATCCTCGCCGTGGGCTCCGAGCTTCTCGGGACCGACCGGCTGGACACCAACTCCCTCCGGCTCACCCGGCTCCTGGAGCGCTACGGTGCCCAGCTCCGGCAGAAGTGCGTCGTGGGCGATTCGATCGAGGACATCTCCGAGGAGCTGCACTCCCTCGCGGCCAAGCACGACCTGGTCCTGGTCACGGGCGGCCTCGGGCCGACCGCCGACGACATCACCCGCGAGGCCACGTCGCTCGCCCTCGGCCGCGGGCTCCGGCTCGACCCGGAGGTGCTCGCGGACATCGAGCGCCGGTTTCGCGAGCACGGCCGGGAGATGCCGGCGGTCAACCGCAAGCAGGCCGAGGTCATCGAAGGAGCGGAGCTGATCCCCAACCGCCGCGGCACCGCGCCGGGCATGAAGATCGAGGGCATGGGCTCGACCCTGTTCCTCTTCCCGGGCGTCCCGAGCGAGCTGGAAGGGATGATCGAGTCCGATCTGGAGCCCTGGCTCGCCGAGCGCTCCGCCGGCGAGGGACGCGAGACCGTCACGCTCAAAGTCGCCTGCCTGCCCGAGTCGGTCGTGGAGGAGCGGATCGCTCCCGCCTACGGAGAATTCGGCCGCGAGGACATCACCATCCTCGCCAGCCCCGGCGAGGTCCGGCTGCGCGCCACGGCCCAGGGACCGGAGCCGGAGCGCCGCCGCCGCCTCGCAGCTATGGCTTCCCGCCTGCGCGAGCTGGCCGGCGACGCGGTCTTCTGCGGCAGCGAGGAGGAGACGCTCGAAGGCGTGGTCGGCGAGCTGCTGCGCAAGGCGGGCGCCACCCTCACGGTCGCCGAGTCGTGCACGGGCGGCCTCCTGGCCGAGCGGATCACCCGCGTCCCGGGCAGCAGCGACTACTTCCTCGGCGGCGCCGTCACCTACACGAACGACCTCAAGTCCCAGGTCCTGGGCGTCCCCGAAGAGATGCTGCGCGAGCACGGCGCGGTGTCCGAGCCGGTCGCGCGAGCCATGGCCGATGGAGTGCGCCGGGTCTGGCGCAGCGACTACGGCATCGGCATCACCGGCGTGGCCGGCCCCGGCGGCGGCAGCGAGGCCAAGCCCGTGGGGACCGTGCACATCGCCGTGGCGGGACCGGGCAGCGTGGAGCACCGCCGGGTCCGCTTCCCGGGCGACCGCGAGCGCGTGCGCTGGCAGTCGGCGCAGCTCGCCCTCGACCTGCTCCGACGGAGGCTCCTCGCCCCATGAGGCTGTTCGTCGCCCTCGAAGTCCCCGAGCCCGTGCGGCGGGAGGTGGCGCGCCGCATGGCCGGGCTGCGCGACCGGCTCCCCCGGGCGCGCTGGGTCGATCCCGAGAACATCCACCTGACCCTGCTCTTCCTGGGCCAGACCCCCGACGACAAGGTTCCCATCCTCGCCGCGAAGCTGCGCGAGGCCTTCGCCCGGCACGCGCCCATGACCGTGCGCCTGTCCGGCGGCGGAACTTTTCCTCCCAAGCGCCCGGCGCGCGTCGCGTGGATCGGGATGGAGGCTCCCGAAGAGCTGGCGGCCGTGCAGGCCGATGCCGTGGCCGCCGCGGTCGAGGCCGTGGGCTTCGAGCCCGAGGAGCGGCCTTTCAAGCCCCACGTGACGCTCGCGCGCTGCGAGCCCAACTGGCCCCGCGACGCGGCGGAGAAATTCGCGTCGGCGTTCCCCGGGGAGATCGGTCCGCCGTTCACCGTGGACCGCGGGGTGCTCATGGAGAGCAAGCTGAGCCCGCGCGGTGCGCGCTACCGCGTGGTCGAAGGGTTTCCGATGGAGGCCGAAGGATGAAGCTCGCGATCGGGATCGTGGTCCTCGCCTATCTCCTGGGCTCGATCCCGTTCAGCTACCTGATCGTCAGGCTGAAGGCCCACAAGGACGTGCGCAGCGTGGGCAGCGGCAACGTGGGCGCCACGAACGCCATGCGGGCCGCGGGCAAGACGGCGGGCATCGCGGCGCTCCTCCTGGACATCGCCAAGGGGGTCGCGGCCGTGCTGATCGCCCGCCGGCTCGGCGCCGCGCCCGCGCTGGTGGGCGCAGCGGCCTTCTTCGTCATGATCGGGCACTGCTACCCGGTCTGGCTCGGGTTCCAGGGCGGCAAGGGGGTGGCCACCTCGGCCGGCGCCATGGGCGCGCTGGCGCCGCCGGCCATGGCCCTGACGCTGCTCGCCTTCCTGGCCGTGGTGGCCTGGAAACGCTACGTCTCCCTGGGGTCCATGGCCGCGGCGGTCTCCTTCCCCTGGTTCGTGTTCCTCACGCAGCGCCTGGGCTGGGAGGACCGCGATCCCGCTCTGCTCCTGGCGGCGACGCTGATCGGCCTGTTCATCGTCTGGAAGCACCGGCCCAACATCGAACGGATCCGGCAGGGGGTCGAGCCCCGGCTGGGGGAGCGGAGAGCGGGATGAACGAGACCCCGGAGGACACCAAAGACATCGCGGTCCTCGGCGCGGGCTCGTGGGGGACGGCGCTCGCCGTCCACTTCGCGGGCGCGGGCGGGCACCGGGTGCGGCTCTGGGCGCGCGACGCGGAGCTGGCGCGCCGCATGGCGGAGGAGCGGATCAACCCCGAGTACCTGCCCGGCGTCGAGCTGCCGCCGCGGCTCGCGCCGACCTCGGACCTGGAGGCGCTCCCGGGCTGCGATTTCTACCTTCTGGTCGTCCCCTCGCACGGCTTCCGCGAGGTGCTCCGCCAGTTCCTCCGGGTCTGTCCGGCGGACCGGCCGCTGCCGCTCATCTCGGGCACCAAGGGGATCGAGATCGAGACCCTGGCGCGCATGAGCCAGGTGTCGTTCGAGGAGGGGATGGCCGCGGACCGCGAGGTGCGCTTCGCCGTGCTCTCCGGTCCCACCTTCGCGGTGGAGCTGGCCCGCAACATGCCCTCGGCCGCCGTGATCGCCGCCGAGGACGCCGGCTTCGCCACCGAGATCCGCGAGTGCCTCGCCACGCCGTGGCTGCGGCTCTACTCCTCGTCCGACGTCGTCGGGGTCGAGCTGGGCGCCGCGGTCAAGAACGTGATCGCGGTGGCCGCGGGCACGCTGAGCGGCCTCGGCTTCGGGCACAACACCCTGGCCGCGCTGATCACCCGCGGGCTGCACGAGATCACCCGCCTGGGCATCGCCTACGGCGGCCAGCCGCGCACGTTCGCGGGCCTCGCCGGCCTGGGCGATCTGGTGCTCACCTGCACGGGCGGCCTGTCGCGCAACCGGCAGACGGGGATCGATCTCGCCGCGGGCAAGACTCTGGAGCAGATCACCTCGGGCACGCACCTGGTGTCCGAGGGCATCCGCAACTCCCTCGCGGTTTCCAGGCTCGCCGCGGCCCGCGGCGTGGACATGCCCATCACGCGCCAGATGGCTGCCGTCATGTACGAACGTAAAGACCCGCGCCGGGCTGTCGAGGAGCTGATGACCCGAGAGCTGAAATCGGAGTCCGAACTGTGAGAGACTCCTCTATGGCTCACCAGACCATCCTCATCCTCGACTTCGGCGGCCAGTTCACCCAGCTCATCGCGCGGCGGGTGCGCGAGAACCGGGTCTACTGCGAGGTCCACCCGTTCGACCTGCCGCTCGACGAGATCCGGCGCCGCCAGCCGATCGGGATCATCCTCTCCGGCGGCCCGCAGAGCGTCTACGAGGAGGGCGCGCCCGACGCCTCTCCCAAGCTGTTCGCCCTGGGCACGCCGGTCCTGGGGATCTGCTACGGCATGCAGGTCATGGCGCACCGGCTGGGTGGCAGCGTCGAAAGCTCGAGCCACCGCGAGTATGGCCGCGCCGAGGTCTCCGTGACCGAGCCCGGCAAGCTGTTCGAAGGGCTCTCGGCCTCCGAGACCGTCTGGATGAGCCACGGCGACCGGGTGCGCGAGCTGCCGCCCGGCTTCCACGCCACGGCCAGCACTGCGAACGCTCCGGTGGTCGCGTTCGAGGACCCCGGCCGGCGGATGTACGGCATCCAGTTCCATCCCGAGGTCTCGCACACGGTCTCGGGCGGCGAGATGCTGCGCAACTTCCTCTACGGGATCTGCGGCGCGCGCGGCGACTGGCGCATGGCCTCCTACCTGGAGGAGGCGGTCCGCACCGTCCGCGAAACGGTGGAGGAGGGGCGGGTGATCTGTGCCCTTTCGGGCGGGGTCGACTCCTCCGTGGTGGCTGCGCTGCTCACGCGCGCGGTCGGGGAGCGCTCGACCGCGGTCTTCGTGGACACCGGCGTGCTGCGCAAGGATGAAGCTGCGCAGGTCGTCCACAGCCTGCGCGACGGCCTGGGAATCCCGATCGTGGCCGTCGACGCGCGGCAGCGTTTCCTGGGCGAGCTCGCCGGCATCGAGGAGCCGGAAGCCAAGAGGAAGACCATCGGCCGCGTCTTCATCGACGTGTTCAGGGACGAGGCGCGCCGGCTCCAGGGCGTGAGCTTCCTCGCCCAGGGCACCCTCTATCCGGACGTGATCGAGTCGGTGTCGGTGAAGGGTCCGTCGGCGGTGATCAAGACCCATCACAACGTGGGCGGCCTGCCCAAGGAGCTGGGCTTCGAGCTGGTCGAGCCGCTGCGCTTCTTGTTCAAGGATGAGGTGCGCCAGCTCGGCCGCGAGCTGGGCCTGCCCGAGCAGCTCATCGGCCGGCATCCGTTCCCGGGGCCGGGCCTCGCGGTGCGCATCCTGGGCGAGGTCACGGCCGAGCGCGTGGCCCTGCTCCAGGAAGCCGACGCGATCTTCATCCAGGAGCTGCGCGAGAGCGGCTGGTACGACAAGGTGAGCCAAGCCTTCGCGGTGCTCCTGCCGGTCAAGAGCGTGGGCGTGATGGGCGACTACCGCACCTACGAGAGCGTGATCGCCCTGCGCTCCGTGGAGACCCACGACTTCATGACCGCCGACTGGAGCCCGCTCCCCTACGACCTCCTCGGCCGCGTGGCGAACCGCATCGTCAACGAGGTCAAGGGCGTGAACCGCGTGGTCTACGACGTGACTAGCAAGCCGCCGGCGACGATCGAGTGGGAGTAGGACAACAAGGACGAGAGCAGTTTCCCTGTCCTTGAGGTCCTTGAAGTCCTTGCTGTCCTTTCCGGAGGACACTTCCCGCTATCCTCCCCCACCCCTCCGCGATGGCACCCTTCTTGCGTTTAGCTATGGGTGTACTCGCCTCGGGAGCTTCCCGCGGCTCCGAAATCGCACCAGGAGGTTGCCATGAAGAACACACATCGATCTTGGGGCTTGATGGCCCTGCTCTTGATGCTTTCCCCGCTGGCAGCATTTGCACAGGCGAGGAGCTTGAACGCGCAGGGTCCTTACGCGCAGGGCCCCTATCAGGACATCGCGATCCAGGTGAAGGACCTCGACTCCGAGCAGGTCATCGCGACCGTGCGGCCGGGCGGGACCATCACGCTCCGGGAAGGCCAGCGGGTCCGCCTGATCATGACCGCCGACCATCCGGGCCAGAAGGGCGTCGTCTATCCCGAGACCGAGTTCACCGAGGCCGACCCCGGCCGCGGCTGGGTGCGCCTGACCCGGACGAACGTCGACAACGCCAACGCCACCCTGCGGATCGTGCGTCCGAGCAACGCGACCCGCAGCCGTACCGAGACGCTGAGCTACCGCATCGTTGAAAACATCGGCATGCCGGACAGCCTGCGCGAGGGCACGATCAACGTCCGGGTGGAGCCCGCAGCCGCCTCCGGCTCCTCTCCCGTGGCGACCCGGCAGCAGGCCCGCGACCTGACCAACCGGCTCTATCAGGCCATCCTGATGCGGAACCTGGACGAGGCCGGCGCCCGCGCCCATGTCGACAGCATCGTGAAGGGCGGCTACCCGGCGCTGATCCAGGTCGCCGAGCGGATCGCCGAGAGCGACGAGAGCCGCATCGGCGTCTACGAGCGCGAGGGCGTGTGCAACCAGCAGCGCCTGCTCTCCATGTACAAGAACCTGCTGGGCCTGAGCGCCAGCCAGATCGACCGCGAACAGTGGGAGGAGGACCTCCAGCGCATGAACGCCGGCCAGATCGACGCCGTCGTCACAGGGATGGTGCGCTCCCCCCGGTTCCAGCAGCTCCACAACCTAGAGAGAATGGCCATCCGGTACTAGCCGGAATGAGCTGAGAAGGAGGATTTTTTCATGAAGACCACATACCGAGCCTGGGGCCTGATCGCCCTTCTCGTGCTGCTCTCCCCCCTGGCTGTCCATGCTGCGCAGAAGAGCGCGCGCGCCCAGGGTCCGTACCATGACGTCGAGATCCAGGTGAAGGATCTCGGCACCGGCCAGGTGATCGACACCGTCCGGCCTGGCGGCACCATCACCCTCAACGAGGGCCAGCGGGTGCGCCTGATCATGACCGCGATCCATCCCGGCCAGGGCAAGGGGCCGTACTACCCCGAGACCCAGTTCACCGAGACCGAGCCTGGCCGCGGCTGGGTGCGCGTGACCCGCACCAGCAGCGAGAACTCCAGCGCCACGGTGGAGATCGTGCGCCCGGGCAGCTCGAACCGCAACCGCACCGAGACCCTGCGCTACCAGATCACCGAGAACGTCGGCATCCCGAACGACCTGCGCCAGGGCTCCATCACCATCCACGTCGAGCCGCTGTCCGCGTCGTCGGGCTCGGCCCCGTACACGTCCGGCGGCACGGCGCAGAGTCTCACCAACCTGCTCTACCGCGCCATCCTGCTGCGTGACATGGACCCGAGCGGCCAGCCTTACGTCGACCGGATCGCCAGCGGCGGCTATCCCGAGCTGGTCAAGATCGCCGACGAGATCGCCCGCAGCGAAGAGAGCCGGTTCCAGGTCTACACGCGGGACGCGAGCGTGACCCAGGAGCGGCGCCTGCTCGCGCTCTACCAGAACCTGCTCGGCCTGAATTCGAACCAGGTCGACCGGGACCAGTGGAGCTATGACCTGCGCCGCCTGGGCGAAGGCAAGATCGCCGACGTGGTGCGCGACATGGTCCGCTCGGACCGCTTCCAGGACTACCACAACGTGAGCAGCGAGCGCACGGCCATCCGGTATTAGCCGGACGCCGTAGCGCGTACCCCGAGGCCGGGCTCCCGAGGAGGGGGTCCGGCCTTATGCTTTCGTCCGTGCTCTTCCGCCGATCCGTTTCCCAGGCCCGCTACGAGCTCGTGACCCGCGAGGGGTGCCATCTCTGCGACGAGATGGCCGTCCTGCTCGACGAAGTCCTGCCTTCCTGCGGCCTTTCCTGGTCTCCGCGAGACATCGACGCCGAGCCGGACCTCCGGGAGCGCTTCACGGACGTCGTACCCGTGCTCCTGAGGGACGGCGTGCCCGTTGCGAAGCTCCGGGTAGACCGCCGGACCCTCGAAAGGATCGTCCGGGGCCGCCGCTGAAGGCAACCGGAGTGGTAAAGTAGCTTCTGCCGTCTCCACACATTTCGTCCTCGGGGGACCCGGAATGAACCTGCTGTCCGGCCTTTTCAACCTTGGCATTTTCAGCATCCTGCCGGGGATCATCGCCCTGGTGGCGATCGTGGATGTCGTGCGTCTCGGGGCGAGTTGGTACTGGATCTGGATCATCCTGGCCTTCCCCATGGTCGGCGCCGCGGCCTACTTCGTGGTGGTGCGCAGCGGCTGGCTGGGCGGCCGGCAGGCCGCGATGTCCCCGGACACGGCGCGGCGGCTCCAGGCGCGGCGCCGGCTGCGCGAGCTCAACGTCCAGCTCACCCACTGGCGCGGCCCGGCCGTGCTCGCGGAGGCGGGGGAGGAGCTGCTCGTCCTCGGCAAGTACAAGGAGGCCGAGAAGCATTTTCTGGAGGCCCGCGAGAACGGCGCCGGCATCGAGGACGTCAACTTCGGGCTCGCCCAGACCTACCAGATGCAGGGCCGGTTCGCCGAGGCCGTGCCCCTCCTCGACGAGCTGGTCCAGGCGAAGCCCGACGCCTACCTGGGCCGCGCCCAGCTCCAGCTCGGCCGCAGCCTGGACGAGAGCGGCCAGAAGGAGCGCGCCGAGCAGGTGCTGCGCAGCGTCCTGGAGCGCCGCACCATCATCGAGGCCCAGGTGCGCCTCGCCCGTCTCCTCCTCGCCCGGGGGGAGAAGGAGGAGGCCCAGCGACTCCTCCAGGAGGTGAAAATCGACGCCGCCAACCTGCCGCGCTACCTGCGGCGCGAGCACCGCGCCTGGATCTGGACCGCCCGCGGCCTGCGCTCCGGCAGCGCGCGTCTGCCGCGTCCCTACGTGGAGGGAGGGCAGAAGCCCGGCCGCCGCCTGCGCCTGGCGCTCGCCGCCGTGGGCGCGGTGGCCCTGGTCGTCCTCCTTTTCTACTATGCCTCGTGGCAGATGGACATGCAGGAAAAGGCCCGCGAGGCCGCGGCCCGGGAGGAGCCTGCGGCGGAGCAGGAGCCCTGACGGACCGGCCAGCCATGCACCGCTGTCTCGGAGAAGCCCTCTTGCTGCACCTAGGAAGGTAGTACCCAAGGTCAGACGTCCGGGTGTCGTTCACTTCCGGTGCCGAAGGCGGAGAGGGGTTGCGCCGTGTTCTGTCCCAACTGTCTGTCAGAGTACGAGGAGAGCTCGACCTGGTGCGATGTGTGCGAGGTCGAGCTGGTGGAGGCCGCGGAGGAGGAGGGCGAGATCGAGTTCCTGCCCCTCCTGGAAGTCACGGACGCCGACCTCTTCGGCGAAGTGACCGAGTGCCTCGAAGAGGCCGGCATCGCCTGGTTCGTGCAGAGCGAGGAATCGCTCGGCCTGCTGCCGCGCGACGGGCGTTCCGACCCCGGCCCCCCCGGCGACAGCGTCGCCATCGTCTACGTGGACAAGGCCCGGCTGGACAAGGCCCGCAAGCTCTGCGGCCTGGCCGCGACGGCTAGCGTCCGATAGCCAGCACCAGGTAGGGATTGAGCCGGCTCCCGGCCAGGGTCCTCAGCCCCGGCAGGCGGGTGCTCCAGAGGAACGCGGCCGCGGGCAGGTAGAAGAGCTGCCCGTACCAGTGCCGCCGCACCTGCCGGCAGGCGAGCCGGCCGTGCGGGCTCAACGGGCGCGCGCGCCAGCCTCCCGGAATCTTCGAGAGATACCCGCGCACCTCCCGCAGCGTCGGCAGGAAGCCTTCGTCCAGGGGATGGACCCGCGCTCCTCCGGCCTGCGGGCCGTGCCAGAAGTCGATGGGGAAGGCGCCGTTCGGGAAGTCGAGCCAGAGCTCGCCTCCGGTCCCCAGCACCCGCAGCAGCTCTCCGAGAAAACGGACACGCTGCTCGTCCCGGTCCGGCAGCGGGCGGACGGTGTAGGTCTCGCCGCCGGTCTCCGCCACGCCGATGTGCTCGATCACCCCCGAGGAGAGAAGGGCGTGGAAGAAGCCGTCGGGGAAGGGGAGCCTGAGCGCGTCCGCCACGAGCAGGTGGTCCCGGTGGGTCCGCTCGCGCCACTGCCACTTGCGCAGGGCCGAGAGGTCGTTGCCCCAGGCCTCGAACCCCGCATCACGCAAGAGGTCAACCGACAGGCCGTTGCCGCAGCCGCAGTCCAGGACGCGCACCTCGCTCGGCGGCAGCCGGAGCTTGCGCGCGAGACGGTGGAGGAGCGGGAGGTAGTAGCCCTCGATGCGCGACCGAGTGCCACCCACCTCGTTCTCCAGTCCTTCGACATGACCGGCCGGCAGCTCCTGCCCGTCGAAAGCGTCGTAGTAGACGCCACGCGCGAAGTCGGCAATGCCGTCCTGAACCGGGTAGAGGACGCCGCAGGCCGCGCAGGCGAGCCCCTCTTGCGAGGAGGTCAGAGCCCCGTGGCACTGCGGGCAGACGTAGGGAGTCAAGCCGTGGGCTCCTTCTCCTGGAGATCCAGCTTCGCCATCTTCTCGGGACTTTTCTTGAGCTCGCGGGCCAGCTTGAGCCCGAGCTGCTTCTGCAGCTTGCCGCGGTCGGCGGGGGCGGTCTTGCTCGCGTCCACCCAGCCGCCGGCCATCATGCCGTGGCCGCCGCCCTTGCCGCGGCGGCCGACCAGGCGGCCCATGACCGAGCCGGCGTCCGCCCGCGAGTTCGTGGTGCGGATCGAGAGGTAGAGCCGCTCGCCGAAGAAGCCGGTGCAGAGCGACCAGGTCTTGCCTTCCATGCGCAGCAGCAGGTCCGCGATCTCGGGCACGATGTCGGGCTGCTCCACGTCCCCGAGGTGGCTGACGATGAGCGAGTCCACGGAGATCAGGTTCTCCAGCGCCTCGTGCAGGTTGCCGAAGTAGGTCAGGGGCAGGCGCGGGCTCTGGATGCGGGCCAGGATGCGGTGGTTCGCGTGCGGGAAGAAGTGGTCGTAGATCGCCTTGTCCGGGCCGGCCCACTCGCGCGCGAAGTCCTGCGTCTCGGAGCGGATGGCATAGATGAGCGCCGTGGCCACCGCGTGGGTGTAGCGCACGCCGCTCGCCAGCAGGTACTCGGCCACGATCGTCGCCGTGGCGCCGTACGGCGGGCGGATGTCGACGAAGGGCATCGCCTGCGTGCTGGTGCGCACCGGGTGATGGTCGAGCACGAGGTCGGGTGTGATGCGCGCGGGGAGCTGGTTGTTGCCGCTGCGCGGCTGGGTGTCCACCAGGGCGAAGCGCTCGTATTTCTTCCAGCTCAGGTTGCGCACGTGGCTGAGCTTCAGGTGGAGGCTCCGGACCATCTCCCGGTTCTCGGCGCGGCCGACGATGCCGCCGTAGGCGATCGTGACCCGCTGCTTGAACGCGCAGCGCAGGACGTGGGAGAGGATCAGGGCCGAGGCCAGGGCGTCCGGGTCCGGGTTGTCATGGGTCAGGACCAGCCAGCGCCCGCCCCGGCTGTCCCGCCGGATCAGCTCGGACAGCTTCTGGAAGCTCTCGCGGGTGGCGTCGGTGATCATGGGGAGGGTCCGTTATAGCATGGTCATCCTGGAGGAAAACCATGCGGCACATGCGAACGTCGTTCCTGATCGCGCTCTGTGCGCTCGCCCCGGGCGGGCCCGTCCTCGCCCAGCCGGCCGTGGATCAGGCCCTCGCGAGCATAAGCCCGCAGGCCATCCGCGCGCACATGCGCTTCCTGGCCGACGACCTGCTGGAGGGCCGCCGGACCGCGACGCGCGGCTACGACATCGCCGCGAGATACGTGGCCGCCCGCTTCGAAGAGCTCGGGCTCGAGCCCGCGGGCACCGGGGGCGGCTACTTCCAGCCGGTGCCGCTGCTGGAGATGACCACGGTCGATGCCGAGTGCTCGCTGACCCTGCTGCGCCGCGACGGCCGCAAGGTCGAGCTGGAGTACGGTCCCGACTTCCTCGTTCGCAGCGCCGCGGAGGGGTCGAGCGTCACCGCTCCCGTGGTCTTCGCGGGGTTCGGCGTGACCGCTCCGGAGCTGGGCTACGACGACTACGCCGGTCTCGACGTGCGCGGCAAGATCGTGGCCATCCTGCTGGGCTCGCCGCCCACCTTCCCGCCGGACCAGAGAGCCTACTACTCGGACCGCGTCGTCCAGGTCAGGAACGCGGTCGCCCGGGGGGCGGTGGGAATCCTGGCGCTCTACAGCCCGGAGCGGGAGCGGAGGATGCCCTGGGCTGCCGTGATGCGCTACACCCGCTGGCCTTCGTCGTCGTGGGTGGACGAGGAGGGGAAGCCGTACTTCTCGATCGCCAATGCCGCCGGCCTGAGCCAGAAGGCCGCGAAGGAGCTTTTCGCGGGAGCGCCGAAGAGCCTCGAGGAGGTCTACAAGGCCTCGGAGACCGGCCGGCCGCCGGCGTTCGAGCTTCCCGTCCAGGTCAGCCTGCGCACCGCGGGCCGCGGCCAGCGGACCGAGAGCCCGAACGTGGCCGCGGTGCTGCGCGGCTCCGATCCGCGCCTCAAGGACGAGTACGTCGTCCTGAGCGCCCATCTCGACCACCTGGGCGTGGACGAGACCGAGACGGAGGACCCCATCTTCAACGGGGCCTACGACAACGCCTCGGGAATCGCTGTCATGCTGGAGGTCGCGAAGGCCTTCGCCGGTCTGCCGGCGCCCCGGAGGTCCATCCTCTTCCTCGCCGTCACCGGCGAGGAGGAGGGGCTGAACGGCTCGGACTACTTCGCCCACCATCCCACGGTGCCGGTCGATCGGATCGTGGCCAACACCAACCTCGACATGTTCCTGATGCTCTACCCGCTGCGCGACGTGATCGCGTTCGGCGCGGAGCATTCGAGCCTGGGGCGCACGGTCGAGGAGGCGGCGCGGCGGCTCGGGATCGGATTGATCCCGGACCCGTTCCCGGAGCAGGTGCTGTTCATCCGCAGCGATCACTACTCGTTCGTCCAGCAGGGCATCCCCGCGGTCTTCGTGACCGGCGGCTTCCGCACGGATGACCCGGCCGTCGACGGCCGGGCGCTCTGGGGGAAGTGGATGCAGCAGGTCTACCACCGTCCCGGCGACGACATGAGCCAGGCGATCGACTTCGGCGCCGGCGTGCAGTTCGCGCAGCTCAACTTCCTCATCAGCTACCTGGTGGCGCAGGACGACGAGGCGCCGAGTTGGAAGCCCGGGGACTTCTTCGGCGGCAAGTTCGGCCGTCCGGCCGTGCTACGATCCGCCCGGCCATGATCCAGGAGCTCTTCCGTATCGGTCCGTTCGCGATCAGCCCGTTCGGGGTGATGCTCGTCCTCTCGTTCGTCGCCGGCTATCTCCAGCTCCTCTGGGGGATGCGCCGCTTCGGGCTCGGGGACGACGAGGATGCCAGCGCCGTCGTCTTCGCCGCGGGCGTGGGCGGGATCGTGGGGGCCAAGATCTACTATGCCATTCTGAACCGCGACCTGGCGGTGCTGTTCGACCGCTCCGGGCTCGTCTGGTACGGCGGCCTGATCCTCGGCGCCGCGGCCGTGCTGTTCACCATGTACAAGCGCCGGCTCTTCTACTGGCGCATGGCGGACGTGGCCGCCCTGGCGCTCGCGCTGGGCTATGCCGTCGGCCGCATCGGCTGCTTCCTGGTGGGAGACGACTACGGCCGGCCCACCGATCTGCCCTGGGGCGTGGCCTTCCCCGTGGGCCTGCCTCCGACCACGGCCGGCGAGCTGCGCAGCCTGTTCGGCGTGGACATCCCCGCGAGCATCCCGGACAGCCAGATGATGCGCGTCCATCCCACGCAGATCTACGAGACCCTCTCGTGTCTCGCCATCTGGGGCTTCGGCATGTGGCTGCTCCGACGGAGAGAAGGGGAGGAGGAGCGGGGGGTGGGCTTAGTGGCGCTCACGGTCCTCGCCCTGATGGCGGTCGAGCGCTTCCTGATCGAGATCCTGCGCGCCAAGGACGACCGCTTCTTCGGCCCGTTCACGCTCGCCCAGCTCATCAGCGTCACGATCCTGGCCCTGATCCTCGCGATCGCCTGGATGCGCCGCCGCCGTCTCCAGCTCCGCACGGCCTGAAGGTTGCAGATGTCCAGACGGACGCCGCCGCGGCTCCTGACCATCGCCGGCTCCGATTCCGGCGGCGGGGCCGGCATCCAGGCCGACCTGAAGACCTTTGCCGCGCACGGCGCGTTCGGCATGAGCGCCATCACCGCCATCACCGCCCAGAACACCGTCGGCGTGCGCGCCGTGCACGAGGTGCCGCCGGAGATCGTGGCCGCCCAGATCGACGCCGTCTTCGAGGACATCGGGGTCGACGCGGTCAAGATCGGCATGCTGGCGAGCGCGCCGATCGTGCGCGCCGCGGCCGACCGTTTGCGGTTCTGGAAGCCGTCGCGCGTGGTTCTCGATCCGGTCATGGTGGCCAAGAGCGGCGACGCGCTGCTGCGCGACGATGCGGTCGAGGCGGTGCTCGAGGAGCTGCTCCCGCTCTGCACGATCGTCACTCCGAACCTGCCTGAGCTGGAGCGGATGACGGGCCTCCCTGCCGGGCAGGCGGCGGCCGAGGAGCTCGCGAAGCGCGGTCCCGCGGTGCTCGCCAAGGGCGGGCACGGGGAAGGGGAGGAGGTCGTTGACCTGTTGGTGGTGGGTGAGGAGATCTACCGCTTCCGCCACCCTCGCCTCTCGACCACCTCGACGCACGGCACCGGCTGCACGCTCTCCTCGGCGATCGCGGCGCGGCTGGGCCGGGGGGAGGAGCTGCCGCGGGCGGTCGGCGGCGCGATCGAATACTTGCAGGGGGCCATGAAGGCCGCGTACCCGCTGGGCTCGGGCCACGGCCCCGTGGACCATTTTTGGAGAGAAGCATGAGCGACGTTCTGGACCTTCTGGTGGTGGGGGCCGGCCCCACGGGGATCGCCATCGGCGCGGAGGCGCGGCGCCGCGGCATCGGCGTGCTCGTCATGGACCGCGGCCCGCTCACGGCCGCGATCCAGGGGTACCCCACCTTCATGGAATTCTTCACCACCCGCGACCGCCTGGAGATCGCGGACATCCCGTTCACCATCCCGGACGACAAGCCGACCCGGCGCCAGGCCCTGGCCTACTACCGTCTGGTCACGGATCGCTACCAGATCCCCCTGGCCCTCTATGAAGAGGTCCTGGAGATCCGGCAGGAAGGGGAGGGGTTCGTCATCGTTTCGAACCGCCGGGAGCTGCGGGCCCGGGCCGTGGCCGTGGCGACCGGCTACTTCGGCAATCCCCGGTGCCTGGGCGTGCCCGGCGAGGACCTCCCCTGGGTCTCGATGCGCTACAAGGAGGCCTACCCGCACTACCGCCAGGACGTGGTGATCGTGGGCGCGGGCAACACCGCGGCCGAGGCGGCGCTCGACCTCTGGCGCAACGGCGCGCGCGTGACCCTCGTCCATCGCGGTCCGCACGTCAAGCCCGGGGTCAAGTACTGGGTCAAGCCGGACATCGAGAACCGCATCGAGGAGGGCTCGATCGCGGCACGCTTCAACTCGGTGGTGTGCGCCTTCCGGAATGACCAGGATACGGGTGTGGAGATCCAGGGGCCGAACGGGCTCGAGCTGGTTCCCGCCCAGGCGGCCTACGTGCTCGTGGGCTACACGCCCGAGGTGGACCTGATGCAGCGCGCCGGCGTGCGCATCGACCCGGAGAGCCTGGTGCCGGCGTACGATCCCGCGACTTGCGAGTCGAACGTGCCGGGCCTCTACGTGGCCGGCACGATCCAGGCCGGCCGCCGCACCGACCGCATCTTCATCGAGAACTCGCGCGACCACGGGCCGCTGATCGTGGACCACTTGGTGAAGCGGCTTGCGCAGGTGCCTGCGCTGACCTGAGCCGGAAAGGACATCAAGGACACCAAGGACCTCAAGGACTTCAAGGACCAAGGACTACCTTTTCTTTGTCCTTGCTGTCCTTGGTATCCTTGAGGTCCTTTCCGGCCTGAAACTTTTTCGATCCAGCCCCCGTCCAAGGCTGTTGAGGAGGTGCCTCCATGAAGGTAGCGGTGCAGCTCATGGCCTTGGCGCTGGTGGCGACAGCCCTTTCCGCTGCCGAGCCCAGGCAGATCGAGGTCCCGGTCATCGGCGAGACGATCGACGTCCGCGTGGTGAACGTGGAAGTGGTAGCCACCTCCAATGGCGAGCTCGTGCGCGGGCTCGCCGCCGCCGACTTCCGCCTCCTGATCGATGGCAAGGAAGTGCCCATCGAGTTCTTCACCGAGGTAGCCGAAGGCACCGCGGCCCCCTCCTCGGCAGGACCGGCCGCTCCTGTAGCCCCGGCTGAAACCGTGCCCCGCAGCTACCTGGTCTTCGTGGACGAGTCGTTCTCCGTCTCCGAGCCGCGCAACGTAGTCCTGGAGAAGCTGGAAGCGGACCTCGGCCTGATGGGCCCCAGGGACCAGATGGCCGTGCTCGCGTTCAACGGCTCGACGATCGAGGTGCTGAGCCCCTGGACCTCCGACCGGGCCGCTCTCGCCGAGGTGCTGCGCCGCGCGCGGCAGCGCGAGGCCCGGGGAAACAAGGCCCTGGCCCAGCACCGGAGCCTGGCGCACGACATCGACCTGACCCAGTGGGCTGCCGAGGTGCAGGAGTTCGAAGCGAGAGAGATGGCGATGTTCATGGAGGGGTTGGACGCCCGCGTCAGCCCCGAAGCGCGGACGCAGCTCGGCAAGACGGCGCTCGCCATGGCCGGCACCCTGCGCGGCTTCGAGGTTCCGCCCGGGCGCAAGGTGATGCTGCTCCTCTCCGGCGGCTGGTCCCTCGGGGTCGCGCCGGGCCTCTACGGCCCGGTGGTGAGCGCCGCGAACCAGCTCGGCTACACGATCTATCCCGTGGACGTGGCGAGCCCCACGCCGCAGAACCTCAAAATGCTCGACACGGTGGCGAAGCAGACCGGCGGCCGGGTCGCCAACTCGCTCAAGCAGGACGTCTTCCGCCAGGTGGTGGCGGACTCGGGCTCCTACTACTGGCTCGGCTTCACGCCGGGCTGGCAGGCGAACGACCGCAGCCACTCGATCCAGGTGGAGTCGAAGCACCCCGGCGTCACGGTGCGGGCGCGCACCGGCTTCCCCGACCTCTCGAAGAAGACCGAGAACGCGAGGAAGGCCGAGAGCGTGCTGCTCTTCGGCGGCGACAAGGACGACCGCCGCCTGAAGGTCCTGCTCGGCGAAGCGAAGCCGCGAGGCCGCCGCGAGGTCGAGCTGCCGGTGACCCTGGGCGTGCCGGTCGAGGCCCTCGCTCTGACCCCGTCGGGGAGGAGTTACCTTGCCGAGGCGCCGCTCGCCGTGGTCGCGCTCGACGACCAGGGCGGGCGCACCGAGATCCCGCTCGCGAAGCTCCGGGTGACGATGAAGAAGGTTCCCCAAGGCCGGCGGCCTGGCCCGCTTCCAGACCACCCTGCGCCTGCGCCGCGCGCCGCAGAGGCTGGTATTCACGGTGCGCGACGAGATCAACGGCGACACGATGTGGCAGGAGGTGGCGTTCACTCCCTGAAGCGCCCCCTGAAGCGCCGCCTTCAGCCCGGGCACCTCCTCCGGCGCCCCCGCCTGTTCTAGACTTGCGGCAGTGCTTCGACGCCGTGCTGCTTTTCCCTTGCTTGGGCTGGCGCTCTGCGGAGCGCTTTCCGCGCGGGCGGAACGGCTGCCCTTCCGCACCTACACCACGGCCGACGGCCTGGCGGGAGACGCCGTGCGCGATCTCCTCCTCGACTCGCGCGGCTTCCTCTGGATCGCCACCAGCTCCGGATTGTCCCGCTTCGACGGGCAGGTCTTCCGCAACTACGACACGCCGGACGGCTTGCCGAGCCCGCGCGTGGGCGTGTTGTACGAAACCCGCGACGGCACGATCTGGGTGGGCACGACGGAAGGGCTCGCGCGCCTCGATCCGTCGCCCGCGGCCGGCCAGCCGCTGTTCGTGGCCGAGCGCCTGCCCGCGGGCACGACCTCGTTCGGGGTGAGCTGCTTCCTGCAGGACCGCGCCGGGCGGCTGTGGATCTGCCTGGGCGGCGACCTCGTCGTCCTCGACGATCCCTCCAAGGGAGCAGGGCTCGCGCGGCGGATCGAGCTGCCCGCCGGCGCCAGCGAGGTCGACGGAGTGGTCGAGGACGAGGAAGGGAGCTTCTGGATCGCCTCCTCGCGGGGCCTCGTGCGTCTGCTCCCCGATGGATCGCACATCCTCTACCGGGCCCGGCCGCCGGACGACGGCGTCGGCGCGCTGAGCCTGGACCGCGACGGCCGTCTCTGGATGGTCGCCGCCGAGGGTCTCTACATCTTCTGGCCCGAGCCCCTGGACGAAGCCCGCCAAGCTGCCCGGGTCACCTTGGCGCAAAGGGCGCGCCGGCCGCGGTCGCAGGGCGAGCTGCCCGGCCGTCCCGGCATGGTGTTTCTCTACGACCGTACCGACGGTCTCGTCGACACGTTCGTCTACACGACCACCGCTGGCCGCACGGCGGGCACGTGGGTCGGCACCCGCGGCGGGGTCAACCATTTCGCGAACGGCGCGCTGCGCAGCATCCGCCCCGCCCAGGGCCTCGTCGAAGCTTCGGTGTTCGCGGTCCTGGAGGACGCGGAAGGGACCCTCTGGCTGGGCACCGAGAGCCGCGGCCTGGCACGGCTGGTACGCTCCGGCTTCGTCTCCTTCGGCGAGGAGGACGGCTTGGCCGGCGATCGGGTCGCCAGCCAGTTCGAGGATCCGGCCGGCGAGCTCTACGTGGGGACCTGGCCCCACGGCCTCTATCGCTTCGACGGCCAGCGCTTCGTGACCATCATGCCGCGCAGGCTCGCCGGCGCGGCGCTGCCGGGCTGGGGATGGAACCAGTTCTTCCTGCGTGACCGCGCGGGCGCTTGGTGGATCCCGACGGCCAACGGGCTGTTTCGCTTTGCCCCGGTCGCCAGGCCGGACGATCTGCGCGACGCCCTGCCGGCGGCCCATTACGGAAAGGGGAGCGGCCTGCCCGGCGACGACGTCTTCCGCCTCTACCAGGATCGTGCCGGGGACCTCTGGGTCTCGGTGATCGCAACGCCGCCGCTCGTGCGCTTCGTGGGCGGCGCACGGCCCGCCGTGGTGCCCGAGATCCGGGGAGCTTCCACCGGCGGCGCGCCGACCGCCTTCGCCGAGGACGCCGCCGGGGATCTGTGGATGGGTTTCTACGTCGGCGGTCTCGCCCGCCTGCGCCATGGGAAGTGGCGCTTCTTCGGGACCGCTGACGGAGTCCCTCCCGGCTTCGTCGCGGACCTCCATCGCGACCGGGAGGGGCGCCTGTGGGTGGCGACGACCGCGGGCGGGATCGCGCGCATCGACAACTCTGCCGCGGAGAGGCCGCGTTTCGTGCGCTATACCACCGCCGACGGGCTGAGCACCCACAGCGCGCGCTGTCTCGCCGAGGGCCCGGGCGGGTATCTCTACATCGGCACCGCGCGCGGCATCGACCGCCTGCATCCGGCCAGCGGACGGATCCGCAGCTTCTCGGCCGAGGACGGCCTGCCGAACAACCTCGTCTGGACCTGCTATGCAGCGCGCGACGGCAGCCTGTGGTTCGGCACCCTGCACGGCCTCGCCCGCCTGGACCCGCGCCAGGAGCCGTCGCACCACCCGCCGGTCGTGCTGATCTCCGGCCTCAAGGCGCGCGGCGTGCCCCTCCCGGTCTCCGAGCTGGGGACCCGCGAGCTCTCCGGGCTGGTGCTCGCGCCGGACCAGAGCTCGCTCCAGATCGACTTCCTCGGCATCGGCCTCAGCCTGGGCGCCAACCTCCTGTTCCAGACCCGGCTGGAGGGGGCGGACCGCGATTGGAGCGCCCCGACCCGGACGCGCAGCGTGATCTTCCCTCGCCTGGAGCCGGGGAGCTACCGCTTCCTCGTGCGCGCCGTGACCCGCGACGGCCTGGTCAGCGCCGTCCCCGCCGCGGTGTCCTTCCGCCTGCTGCCGCCGGTCTGGCGACGTCCCTGGTTCCTGATCCTGCTCGGCGTCCTCGCCGCCGGCGCGGCCGTGGCGGCGCACCGGCTCCGTCTGCGCCGTCTGCTGGCCGTCGAGCGCGTGCGCACCCGCATTGCCGCCGACCTCCACGACGACGTCGGCGCCGGCCTGGCGCGCATCGGGTTGCTAGGAGACCTCGCCGGGGACCGCCTGGCCGCCGATCCGGAGCAGGCCGGGGAGATGCTCGCCGAGATCGGCGCCGAGGCCCGCGAGCTCGCCGACGCCACCTCGGACATCGTCTGGGCCGTCGACCCCCGCAAGGACGACCTGGAGAGCCTCCTGATCCGCCTGCGCCGCTTCGCCGCCGACCTGCTCGAGGCGCAGGCGATCCGCCTGCGGTTCGAAGCTCCCCCGGACTGCGCCTCCGTGGCGCTCACGCCGGAGACCCGCCGCGGGCTCTATCTCGTGCTCAAGGAAGCGATCCACAACGTCGCCAAACACTCGCGCGCCACCGCGGCCGGCGTCCGCGTCGAGGTGCGCGGCAGGGCCATTCTGGGCGAGGTCTGGGACGACGGGATCGGCATCGACGCGACGGCCGCGGCCGACGCCGAGGCCTGCGGGCGGCGAGGCCTGGTGGGCCTGCGCGAGCGGGCCCGTCTCCTGAGCGGCGACCTGGAGCTGGACTCGGCGCCCGGACAGGGCACGCGGCTGACGATCCGGGTGCCGCTCGCATGAACATGCGATGGCAAGCGGCACCGGACCCTGTTAGGAAGGAGCCTCGATGGAGACCTCGATTCGCGTCGCCCTGATCGAAGACGACCGCCGCTTGCGCGACAGCCTGAGCACGCTGCTCGCCGGCAGCCCGGGCTTCTCCTGCATCGCCGTCGCGGGCTCGGTCGAGGAGGCCCTCCGCCAGCGCCTCGCCCCGCCGCCGGACGTGCTGCTCCTGGACATCCACCTGCCGGGCACGCCGGGCTCGCTCGGCGCGCGCCGCCTCGCGGAGAAATGGCCGCAGGCCGTCATCCTCATCCACACCGTCCACGAGGAAGACGACAAGGTCTTCGCCTCGCTGTGCAACGGCGCGGTCGGCTACATCCTCAAGCGCACGCCTCCCGCGCGCCTCCTCGAGGCCATCCGCGAGGCGCGCGACGGCGGCGCGCCGATGTCGCCCGAGATCGCGCGCAAGGTCATCACGCTCTTCCGGCGCATCGCTCCGCCCGCCGAGCCCCAGGCTCCGCTCGCCCCGCAGGAGCTCCGCCTGGTGGGGCTCCTCGCGCAGGGCCACAGCTACGCCGGGGCCGCCGAGGAGCTCGGCGTCAGCCTCAACACCGTGCGCACCTACATCCGCTCGGTCTACGAAAAGCTCCACGTCCACACCCGGTCCGAAGCCGTGTCCAAAGCCCTGCGCTCCGGCCTCCTCTAGGAGCCTGCGCGGCAGAAAACCGGAAAGGACGACAAGGACACCAAGGACGACAAGGACAAGAAGAAAAAGGACGTCCGGCTTCTCTGTCCTTGTTGTCCTTGCGGTCCTTGTTGTCCTTGTTGTCCTTGTCTGCCTCGCAGGCTTCCTGGGCCTCGCATTTCCGTGCCGCATTTCCATGCGATACCGCCGCATTCCGGGCGCGGGTACCTTCCCTCCAATCCGCCTGAAAGGATGCCGCGCTCCCGCGGCTCCCGATCCCGGCGAGAAGGGAGAAACGATGACGATCTCGAAGATCCATGGCTGGAGCCGCTTCCTATTGATCGGTGCGCTGCTGGCCGTGGTGCCGGCGGCGCGCGCGCAAGAGGAGGGTGGGATGACCCTGGACGAGGAGTTTGCCCGGCTCGCCGAGGAGATACCCGGCTTCGGCGGGCTCTACCTCGACAAGGAGGGCACGACGCACGTCTATCTGATGGACCTGTCCCGTGCCCGCGACGTGCAGCACCTGGGCGAGCGCGTGGAAGTCCACCAGGGGGAGTACGACTTTCGCGACCTCTTCGCCTGGAAGGACGAGGTGCGGCCGCTGCTCGCGCAGCGGGGGGCGGTGTTCCTCGACATCGACGAGCAGCGCAACCGCCTCCTCTTCGGCGTGGAGAGCGATGCCCTCAAGACCTTCGACTCCGAGCTGCAAGACTTCCTGCGGGGCACCAAGGCGCCGCCCGAGGCGGTGATCGTCGAGTCTGCCGAGCCCATCGTCCCGACGGAGCTGCTGACCGACAGGATCCGGCCCGTGCCCGGCGGAGTGCAGATCCAGAACGAGAACAGCGGCACCTGCACGCTCGGCGTCAATGCCATCCGGCTGGGCGCCGAGGGCTTCGTCACCGCTTCCCACTGCACGAAAACGCGCAGCGTCGTCGAAGGGACGCTCTTCTACCAGAACACGGTCGGGCCGTTCAATTTCGTGGGCACCGAGACCGTCGATCCGGCGTTCTTCACCGGCGGCTCCTGCCCCGCCGGGAAGAAGTGCCGCCTCTCGGATGCCGCTTTCGTGCAGTACTTCTCCGCCACGTTTTCCGATGGCGGATCGATCGCCAACCCGATCCTCTGCGGGATCACCTCCGGTCCCCTCTCGGTGAATCCGGCCCAGCCCCGCCTGCCCGTGACCGGCTTCACCTTCGGCAGCCCGCAGGTCGGCTCCCTCGTGACCAAGGTCGGTCGTACCACCGGCTGCACCTGGGGACCGACGCAGAACACCTGCCTCGACAGCAACGTCATCAACACCAACATCACCATGCTGTGCCAGAACCGGGTCACGGCTGGTGCCCTGCCCGGAGACAGCGGCTCGCCCGTCTTCTGGAACCTGGGTGATGAGGCCACACTGCTCGGCATTCTCTGGGGCAGCAACATCTCCGGGACCAGCTTCGTCTATAGCCCCTGGCTCTACGTCCATGCGGAGCTCGGCGGCCTCATCACGCCCGACCTGCAGTGACCGGCTGATCCTGAAACGGTCGGAGCCATTCTGAGCGGCTGAGAATGGCTCCGGACCTCTGCGGATCGCGTTTAGCAGGGCTGAACCGCCTTGAGCAGCTTTGAGCGTCCTGGAGCCGTCTCAAAACCCGGATAGCAGGGCTGCGGCGGCTTCAGGAGCGTAAAAACGCGCGTCAGCTCCATCCGACGCGCTTTAGCAGGCTCAGACCGGCTCCAGCAAGGTCAGAAGCGCTTTAGCAATGCTGGACGCCGTTTTTTTCTCTCCGTCCGCGTTCTAGCAGTCTCGGACGCGTTCCATCTCCGTTATTTCGGCTCCAGCAATCCAAAAAGAGGCGGGACATAGCTAACTCCGCTTCTAGCAATGCTAGACGAGCTCTTAGCAATGCTAAAGGCGTTCTGGCCATGCTAGAGGAGCTCCAGCCATGCTAGAGGAGCTCCGGACAGATTTAGAAGAGCTCTGGCGATCTTAGACGAGCTCCAGAAGTGCTGGAAGAGGTTTTACGTTGCTACAGCTCCTCCAGCGGAGATCGACGTGCTCCTGCGGAGAAAGACGAGCCGGAGCAATGCAAGCCCGACGGCGAAGAAGCTCGCCCGTCTTCGAGTCGTCTGGCAGGCCGTGCTGTCCCTGGGAGCGCCGGCGTCCCGCCGGCAACGATCGCCGCCCTTGCAAGAAGGCCGGGCCTTCGGCCCAATGTCCCGAGAATGCCGGCGAGACGCCAGCGCTGCTCTGAAATAGACGCGTCGCGGCATTTCATTGATCTTAGGGTGCCGCGCAGCGGCATGAGGAACTCCCAGGGACAGCACAAGGACTTAGTTCTACTTTGTCAGACCATGGACCTTATCCCTGCCGGGTGGGGGCGGCGCCCCTTGTGGGCGCGGGTGCGTAGCCCCGGGTTTCAACCCGGGGCTGAAGGCGCCCATCCGACCCACGCCCCTTCAGGGGCGACGGCGGGGCCGAGCGGCACAGCCTCGTCACCGCGAGCTCCGCAGCACGGGCGGCGTTCCTTCCTCCACCGTGCCATCGCCCCTTAAGGGGCGTAGCAACGAGACAACGCGAACAGGCCCCCGGGTTGAAACCCGGGGCTACGGGCCTGCGCCCGCAAGGGGCGCAACCCCCCGCCCGGGATCTGACAAAGTAGAATTGTGAACGACTCCGCGAAGGCTCGGAGCCACTCCGACTCCGGTCGGAGCGATTCCATCCAAGACCGGGAGGATTCATGCTTTCCTCTGGAGGAGCGTCGCGAGCCGGGCGATCAACTCGGAACGCGGACCCATGGCATCCACTCCTTCAAGGCCGATCTCGGGACGGCGCCATTGTCTCCGGAGTGGGCCTCTACAGGAGGGAGTGCCTCGAAGACGGGCGCAAGGGGAGCCTGTAGATCGGTCGGCGTATGGCAGTCGACGAACATGCCATGCCCCCAAGGAGGCCGGGCGAGATCTACGTCAATTTGCAAGACATGTAAGCGGCCGGTGAGGCGCCTTACCGCACCATCGCGGCCGATTGACGTCCGGGCGGGGATGGGCGTACCCTATACAAAGGCCACTTACCACAGTTTGGTTCCGGACTCAGCAACTAGAAGCGGGAAGGGCGTTTAACCAGCGCCTCCAGCGGACGGCTAGCGCCGCACACTAAGGCGCCATTAGCGTTCGGCGGCACGATTACCGCTAGAGCTCACCTCGCCATCGTGGCCATAGGAAACGAACCATGAACAGAGCTACGCTCCTCGCATTGAGTTGGTGCCTGGCGATCTCCGGGCCCTCAGCCGCCGCTGAAAGACCTGTCGACAATGGCGCAGCCCAGAAGGGCGCCGTCGCCGAGATGAGGGACATCGGAACCGCAATGATGGCGTGGCTGGTGGATCAGGTCTCTGAGGCGCCTCCGACCGGCGCGCTTGCGCTCGCTGCCGACGATACACACCAGCCCATCGACTGGTCATCCTGTCCGCGGGCCTCGTTCAAGGAGCTCCAAGCCGTTCTCGTGCCTCAGTACCTCAAGGTACTTCCGGAGCGAGATCCGTGGGGCAACCCCTACGAGTTCTGTCTCGAGCGCAAGGACCCTCTTCGCAACAAAAACGTGACCGGCATCCGAAGCCCTGGGCGCGATGGCGTCTTTGAGGGCACCTCATACCCGACTGGACCATTCGACCCTGACGACCTCGACCGCGATCTCGTGTGGCTCGACGGCTACTTCGCTCGCTGGCCTCAGAGGCAACCCTCAACCGGAGGAAACACGACTGGTGACCAACCAAATCCGCTTCAACGACGGGGCTGCCTACGAACGATACATGGGGAAGTGGAGCCAGCTTGCCGGTGAAGCTTTCCTCGATTGGCTTGCTCCAGAACCAGGTCTGCGATGGCTCGACGTCGGCTGCGGCAACGGCGCCTTTACCGAAATGCTCGTCGAGCGGTGTGCGCCGGCCTCCGTCCAGGGGATCGACCCGTCCGAGGCGCAGCTTGCCTATGCTCGCACACGGCCCGCGTCGCGGGTCGCACAGTTTCGTCAGGGCGATGCAATGGCACTGCCTTTCCCCGACGACACGTTCGACGCGGCTGTCATGCCGCTGGTGATTTTCTTCGTTCCCGATCCGGCCAAGGGCGTTGCCGAAATGGAACGAGTGGTCTGCCCGGGTGGCACCGTCGCAGCCTACGGGTGGGACATGGTTGGCGATGGTTTTCCTTACGCGGCGTTGCAGGCTGAAATGCGTGGGATGGGCGTTGCCGTTCCGGTACCGCCGAGCCCTGACGCGTCTCGAATGGACGCATTGCGGGACTTGTGGACGGGCGCGGGTCTGGATGCCGTCGAAACGCGGGAGATCACCGTGCAACGGACATTCGCCGATTTCGAAGACTACTGGACGACCATCCTCGGGGGGTCGAGCGTCGGTCCAAAGCTCGCAGCGATGGCGTCCGAGGATCTCGCGCTTCTCCAGGCGCGGATGCGCGCGTGCCTGCCGGCAGATGCCTCTGGCCGTATCACCTATGGTGCCAGGGCCAACGCAGTGAAGGGTCGCGTGCGCAAGGTCTGATCGAGATCAGTCAGAGCCGTGGAAGCTGGAGCCGGGCGCGCGTCCCGCCGAGCGGCGAGGTCTCCAGCGTGACGGAGCCACCGTACAGCTCGGCGAGATCGCTGACGATCGCGAGGCCGAGCCCCGATCCCCCGACCCGCTGGTCGGCCCGCACTCCTCGCTGCAGCACCTGAGCGCGCATAGATGGATCGAGGCCCGGCCCATCGTCATCCACCGAGATCACGAGCTGGTCGCCGTCGATGGCTGACGAAATGGCGACCCGGGAGCGCGCCCACTTGCAAGCGTTGTCGAGCAGATTCCCCAGCATCTCGTCGAGGTCTTCCCGGCGGCCCGGGATCTCGTGCGCCGGCGAAACCTCGGCGTCGATCCTCAGCTCGCGTTCCGCGTGCAGGCGCCGCATCGTGCGCACGAGACCTTCGACGGATGGAAGGACGGAGCATCGGAGCCCCAGCGCTGCACGCGCCGATGCGGTCGCACGGGCTCGCGCCAAGTGATAGTCGATCTGCCGCTGCATCCGCTCGACCAGTTGACCGAGCGTCGCCGCGAGATCGTGATGGCCCGCGGCGTCGGCCTGTTCTGCCTCCTGCGCGAGCACCGCGAGCGGCGTCTTCAATCCGTGCGCGAGATCTCCCGCCGTGGCGAGGGCTCGGGCGACCGCGCGCTCGCGATCCTCGAGCAGCCCGTTGAGCTCGTTGACGAGCGGCTGCACTTCGCTCGGATGGTCGCCTTCGATGCGCTGGCTGCGTCCCTCGCGCACTGAAGACAGGCTGGCGCGCAGGCTCCACAACGGCGCCACCGCTCTGCGAACGAGGATCAAGCCCCCCACGACGAAGGCGACGACGAAGATTGCCATCACGGCGTGATACGTCTCGCCGTGGAACCCGAGCTCCGGATGATTCCGGGCGATCTTGAGCAGCAGGGCCGTGACCGAGACGAACACCGCGGTCATCCAGACGAGCGCTCCGACGAAGAGGCGCGCGCGCAGAGAGCCCTTCACGACTCCGTCCCGATGCGATATCCGAGTCCGCGTACGGTCTCGATCGTCGACGCACCGAGCTTCCGGCGCAGACGCGCGATGAATACTTCGACGGTGTTCGAGTCGCGGTCGAACGTCTGCGCGTAGATGTGCTCGGTCAGCTCGGACTGCGAAACGACGCGGCCGCGATGGTGCAGGAGGTACGAGAGCACGCGCAGCTCATGGCTGGTCAGCTTCACCGGCTGCCCGTCGAGAGTGACCTGCGACGTTCTCGGGTCCAGCACCACGGCGCCGCACCGCAGCTCGGGTGTGAGCTGTCCGCTCGATCGCCGGATCAGAGCGCGCAGCCGCGCCAGCAGCTCCTCCATCTGGAATGGCTTGGTGAGGTAGTCGTCCGCGCCGCCGTCGATGCCGCGTACTTTTTCGCTCCAGCTTCCGCGGGCGGTGAGAACCAGCACCGGCACGCCGATCCCGCCGGCGCGCCAGCGCTCGAGGAGCGTCAACCCGTCGACTCGCGGCAACCCGAGATCGAGAACGACCGCGTCGTAGGGCTCGGTGCCGGCGAGAAAGTCGGCGCGTTCTCCGTCCCTGGCAATGTCGACCACATAGCCGCGCTCGCCGAGCGTGGCGGCGAGCCGGTCGGCCAGCAGAGACTCGTCTTCGACGATCAGGATTCTCATTCTCGACCACGCGATTATATGCGCTCAGGACCTGAACGCAGGCTGAACGGCGGCTGAACAGGCCGTTCAGCCGCCGTTCAGCCAAGCCTCGCCACAATGACGGTCATGAACCTTCTCCTACCGATCCACATTGCCGCGGGCGGGCTCGCCATCGTTCTCGGCGCCGTCGCTCTGGTCGTGAAGAAGGGCGGGACCATCCACCGCCGCAGCGGGCTGCTGTTCGTCTACGCCATGCTCGTCATGGGCTTCAGCGGCTCGATCCTGGCGCTTCGCAACGGTCCCGCCGACGGGAATCTGGCCGCCGGCTTGACGATCGCCTACTTTGTCGGCACGGCGTTGACGACCGTCCGTCCCGTGTCGCCATGGACCCGCCGTATCCATGCCGCTGCGCTGGCGCTCGTGGTCGGGCTCGCGCTCGTCTCCATCGTGGGCGGCGTGAAGGCCTTCAACGGCCCTCGCCTGTCTCCCGACGGCGTCCCGCTTCGCACGATCGGTGTGATGTCCTTCGTCTTCGCCACCGTCATGATCCTGGCGGCGGCCGGCGACGTGCGCATCCTGCGATCCGGCATGCTTCGCGGCGGGCCGCGTCTGGCTCGCCATCTGTGGCGCATGTGCTTCGCGCTGTTCATCGCGGCCGGATCGTTCTTCTCGATCCGCGAGCGCGTCGCAAAGATCCTCCCGGAGCCGTTCACGAGCGGGCAGATGCGCGCGTTGCCCATCCTGCTGCTGTTCGGCGCGATGTTCTATTGGTTGTGGAGGGTCCGCCGCGGCCGCACGTTGCCAGTGCTCGTCCGACACGATTCGAACAAGGAGAATATCCAATGAAACACAACGTCCTGTTGACCATCACGTCTCTGCTCTCGATCCTCTTCGCGGCGTTTCACATTACGGACGACATCGTCTACAAGATCTCCCCGGGAGGGCTCTCAAACCTCACGGTCGTGGTCTTCATGGTCGTCTGGCTGTACGCAATGCTGGTGCTTGCCGAGGGGCGATTGGGGTATGTCATCGTCCTCCTCCTATCGCTCCTTGCGTCGGCTGTCCCCGTCATCCACATGAAAGGATCGTCAGGCATTACCGCCGGGATCTCCAACCCCAGCGGAGCCTTCTTCTTCGCCTGGACGCTCCTCGCGCTCGAGGTGACGGCGGTCTTCTCCGTCATTCTCTCGGTGCGGGGACTGTGGAGCCTGCGACAGGGCCAGTCCCGGTGACAGCCGGTGTGCGTAGGCCTTTGACAAGAAGCCAGAAGCCGAGAGTGAATTCGTAGATGCCCATCGGCGCCATGTAGGCCAGTGTCAGGACGGCCGCCAGCCCGGGAAAGATCAGGATGGCCAGGGTGGCGGCTGCCAGCACCAGCGACGCGACGATTCCCAGAGCAGCCAGGGCTCGCGGGATGTAGCGCGACTTCCACAACAAATAGCTGAACGCGGCCGACCCCAGCCCGAGGAATACGAATCCGAGGTTGATCCCGGTCACGTGCACGCGAAGGCACGCGTACGCCAGCGCCTGCAATTGCTGCGTGTCGATCGGTTGCAAAAAATCGGCGCCGCTCAGAAGCGTCAGGGCTGCAAAAGCGGGCAAGGTGGCGACCGCGAGAACGAGGTTCTCGGCGAGCCGCCAGAACGCCGCCAGAATGGCCACGTTCCTGTTGACGGGCCTCACCACGACGTAAAGAGCGGCTACCAGCATGATGACACCCGCGACCGTGATCAGCTCGGTGGCAATGCCGATGCGGAAGAGCCGTTCCGAGCCCGCGATGTTCGCGGCGGTCTGTACGGCGTCGCCGCGGACCCTCAGTTGGGCGCGTACGGAGTACGCAAAGATCGCGGTGACGTTGGTGAACAGGTAAAGGAAGCCGGCCACCCTGGCAGCGGTCTGTTGCTCGGTCATACCGCCTCCCTCAGCGCGGTTGCCTGGCCGGTGCGGCGGACGCGGACGCGCCGCAGCCAGTAAAACAGGGTCACGAGCACGGTCAGCACGGGAAGCGCGAGCAGGGGAGGGATGCGCAGTGCTTTCGGGAGCTCGTC